>Ga0268255_10001098_pt1 | contig 16548 bp, 15 predicted proteins | sample AgamicOrMarz_FD_200256 | JGI IMG/M metagenome (GOLD analysis project Ga0268255, IMG submission 200256) | Agave microbial communities from Guanajuato, Mexico - Or.Ma.rz (v2) (version 3) | ecosystem: Host-associated > Plants > Phyllosphere > Phylloplane/Leaf | place: Guanajuato, Mexico...
GTTATGTAAATAATCGAGTGCCTGTTTTAATTGGCACTGGCAGCACCAATACAAGAGAAGCGATAGAATTTAGTGAACACGCTCAAAGAATTGGAGCAGATGGAATAATGGTCATAAATCCTTACTATTGGAACTTGTCTGATGCCAATCTATATGGCTACTTTAGCCAAATTGCCAAGTCTGTGGACATTCCTGTTCTCCTCTATAATTTTCCGAACCTTACTGGTCAGGATTTGAGTCCAGACTTTGTTGCCCGCCTCGTCGATGATTACCCTAATATTGTTGGCATAAAAGAAACCGTCGACTCTGTCGGACATATTCGGGACATGATTATGCAAGTAAAACATAAGCATCCTGACTTTTCTGTTTTATGCGGTTATGATGATCACCTCTTAAACACACTTCAGCTTGGCGGAGATGGAACGATATCCGCAAGCGGCAACTTTGCGCCACAAATTTCCATCGGTATATACCGTGCCTTCGCAAAGGGGGACCTTAGAACGGCAGCAGCCCTGTATAAGCAGCTCGCAATTCTGCCGCAGCTTTACAAGCTTGACAGTCCGTTTGTAAATGTTATAAAGGAGGCAATAAAACAATGCGGACTCAATATTTCTACATATGTACTGCCTCCGTCAGCTCCTCTTAATGAGGAGAAGCGGTCCCAAGTAAAGGCGATTTTAGCGCAAGCGGGAGTTTTGCCTGCTGCAAAACAATAAATTAAGTAATTTGTAATTAAAGATGAACCAAGTGTTCATCTTTTTTTGTTTGTTCTTAAGAATAAAAAAGCTTAACAATAATGTCTTGGTCATGATTGCCGAACCCTTGGCCGAACAATGTCATTCCGCCTTTGTTTTTAGCATCTGGTTCTATTGCCAGCTTTATTTCAATTAAATCACTGTTTTCCAGTCCTAACTTGTTAACTGTAATGTTGGATAACAGTTCTCCGTCAATATGGGTTGAATTCCGGTTGATTCTCAAGTGCTTCAACAGGCCGTATTGGCTGTTCAAATCCTCCCACCAGAGAGGTGTATAGGCTCCTCGTACATCAGAGAAATTACCAGGACATGTCCAAGTTCCAACCTTGATGTTGTTGATGAAAAAGCTGATATCACTCGGCCAGATATTGTTTGATCCAGGGAACTCTGAGGCGAGTTCTAAGCTGATTTCCAGCATTTCCGGCTGTTCGCTTTTTTTGAGCAGATTAGGGATTTTATACACTAAATAACCATCAGACAGCCAGACGAGGGATGCATCCATCCGTTCTCCGTCCATAAAGTATTTAGGATCATCCAATTTTCCGATGATTTTTTTGGGGCTTGCAAGCCCGCAAGTCGGTTCAACAGAATAATCGGTATAATGGCCAACCTTGAGATTGATGACTCTTGATTCAAACTTGTTGTAGATTTTTTTCGGAAAAAGGACCTCGATATTATCGACGCGCAGGCGAATGATTTTCTGTTGGCCTGATTTTCCTGCTGACTTTTCAGAGGCAACCAGTTGTGCTTGCTCAAGCTTTTGTATATGGCGGGTTACAATGGCGTTGCTTATATTAAGTTTTGCTGCAATCTGGCCGATGTTAAGTTCTTCAATAGATAATAGCTCCAGTATTTTTAAGCGGGTCTCACTGGCTAAGCTTTCATATACCGCTAAAGAATTTTTTGACAAATCCAGTTTCATGAAGGTATTTCCCCCTATAGAGATTACTTTTACTAATTGTATGACACATTTAAAAATATTGCTCTCTCTAGATCAAGTAAATGCCAATGATGCGCTTTTTTTTAGTGTATCATTTTTATATTTAACTGTATAGTTAAATATAAAAATATCGTTGACACCAAGTAATTTATCGTTTACCATTCAAAATGTAAGCGGTTATAAAAATATTTATTTAACCAATTGGTTAAAGTGGAGGTTGGATCAGGTGCAATACCTGCGCCAGCGTCAAAAGTGATAGAAGCTTGTCAGATGTTCGATGTACCTTTTCAATTTGGTGTTATAAAAGTCACCCTCGGAGAATTTGCAGTGAAAGTGATAGGAGGGGAAGTGTCTGGGAAAGAAACGCACTATTTATGCAGTTGTTGTTGGATGTTTGCTTGCAGTTGTCATAGTGGGGGTTTTAATGATGGGAAAAGAGGAGACAGTCGTTTATACAAACCCGGTCGGCGGCATGACTGATATAGGTGATCCGTTCGTCTTAAAGGACGGAAACCGATACTATATGTTTGCCACTTCTGTGCCATCCATCGGATTCAGGGTTTGGCAGTCAGACAATATGGTGGATTGGGAGGATAAAGGTCTTGCTTATGATATTAACGAACAAATAGATCAATGGGCGACAGGGGATTTTTGGGCACCTGAAGTGATGAAGCATAACGGTAAGTTTTATATGACATACAGTGCCCGCAATCACGATGGCCATCTGCAAATTTCTGTGGCAGTCAGCGACGATCCGCTAGGTCCATTTAAGGATGTCAGCACAGAAATTGTTAAAGAGGATGGATCCTACATAGACGGCCATATTTTTGTGGAGGACAGCACAGCCTATTTTTACTATGTGAAAGACTGTTCGGAAAATATTATTGATGGCAATCATGTGAGTCAGATTTTTGTTCAGAAAATGAATGATGATTTAACGAGTTTAATAGGAGAACCAAAGCTGCTGCTTGAGCCAGACCAAGACTGGGAGGGGGTAGGCGGAGATTATCAATGGAATGAAGGCCCGTTTCTCCTTAAAGACAACAGCCGGTACTATCTCATGTACTCGTCAAATTATTTCGCAAGTGAGGATTACGGTGTCGGTTATGCGGTGGCAGATAACCCGCTAGGTCCTTTTAAGAAGGCAGAAGAAAATCCTGTTCTGTCAAAAGACCTTGATCATGGAATTTCCGGTCCGGGTCATAATAGTGTGACAACAGGGCTTGACGGAAAGACGCTCTATACCTTTTACCACACCCATACTTACCCGGAAGCACCTAGCGGAGACAGGCAAATGAATATGGATCGCCTCTATTTTAAAGATGGAAAGCTGAAAATTGACGGACCTTCTTATTCAGAACAAACCATAACAGTTACAGGAGGAAACTAATATGAAGAAATGGAACTTGTTAGTTGTCTTGGCATTAATGGCAGTCCTTGTATTGAGTGCTTGTGGAAAGGACAGTGAAAGCGCAAGCGGCGGAAACAATAAAGAAATTTTGCTGTGGAGCGGCACAACTGGACCTGATGGTGATTTAATTAAAAAAAATATTGATGAATACAATGCGACAAACCCTGAGTTTAAAGTGAAGATTGTGGCAATGGAAGGCAGTGTCTACAGTAATAAATTAGCCACGGTTACACGTTCCGGTAAAGGCGTTCCGGACATTGCCTTGATTGCATCTGAATCTGTGTCCACCTATCAGGCTCAAGATATGCTCGAGCCCTGGGATAAATATATCGATGGTACAGAAGTGAAAGCAGAGAATTACATCGAGGAAGCATGGAATGTCGGTGAAGCAGACGGGGAACGCTACGGTCTTCCTGCAACGATGGGCAGCTGGGTTATGTACTATAACAAAGATTTGGTTAATAAATATGCACCTGGAGCAGTTGACGACGGAATTGTCACATATGAAGAAATTGATAATGCAGGTGAAGCAGCGAAAGCAGATGGAATCTATGCGTACGGCTTCTCATGGCCGATGCAGAACTTCAATAACTTGTATTTGCAGATGGGCGGCCAGTTTTCTGGTAACGGCAAACCGACAATCGATAATGACACAGCTGCTGCTACTATTCAAAAGTTTAAAGATTACCGTGATCAAGGCTATATGAACAAAAATGGCGAAGATGTGAATAAGCTATTCAATAACGGAAAGGTCATCTTCTTACCTGAAGGAACATGGATGTTGTCACAAATGAGTAAGATCACTGATTTTGAATGGGGAGAAACATTTACGCCACAATGGGATGCAACCAACATTATTCAAGGGAGCGGTGCAGACCAATTTGCAATGTTTAAGAGCAAAGAGCGTTCAGAAGAAAAAATTAAAGGAATTGTTGATTTTATCACTTGGCTTCAAGGAAATCAGCTTGAATGGATTAAATCTGGAGCGAATCCTACAGCATTAGGCATGTTGGATAATGATGAGTATGTGGATATGCCACAATCGTTTTTGCTGAAAACAGAAGAAGCTCGAAGTGCAGTTAAAATTATTACAGATCCGGGCAGTTCCTATATTTTCACTGAAATCGACAATTCTGCATGGGATATGATTCAAGGGAAAACAGACATAAAAGACGGCTTGAAGAAAATACAGCAAACCGTTAATGACAAAATGAAGCAATAACAATTTAAAAAAGGGGGATGGCAGTTAAGATTAATCCTCCCCCTTTGTAAATGAGGTGGCATTGTATGGCTGTAATAGCTGATAAATCTCTCGGAAATAAAAAAGCAGGAAGAAAAAAATGGCTGAATCTTTGGCCCGCCCTGTTTGTTGGCCCGCATTTGCTTCTCTTTGTCATTTTTTTTCTCGTTCCATCTGTGTTCGGTATTTACATTTCGTTTACGGATTGGGACTTATTCACAGCCCCTGCGTTTGTTGGGTTTGATAATTATAAGACGATTCTATTTGATCAAGACTCAAGTTTTCACTCGCAATTTTACACAGGTTTGGAAAACACCTTTCTTTTTGTGCTTTTTGCAGTGCCAGTATGTGTGGTTGTTCCGCTCTTTATTGCGGTAGCGTTATCGGCTAAGCCGAAATGGAACCGGATGTTTCAGTCCCTGTTTTATTTGCCGTCCTTATTTGCGATTTCCGCAGTGATGATTATCTGGCAGTTTCTGCTGAGTGTTTCCTACGGGCCGCTTGCCAACTATTTTAATATTTCCACTAATATGCTTGATAATCAGCCGAACGCTTGGATTGCACTAGTAATTGTAACAGTTTGGTGGACGATTGGCGGCAATATGGTTATTTATTTAGCGGCGTTGAACGGCGTTCCGAAGGATTTGATGGAAGCGGCAGATTTGGATGGAGCGGGAGCAGTAAGTAAATTTATCAAGGTCACACTTCCAAGCATTAAATATCAAATATTGTTTACGACAGTTATGACGACTATTGCCCAGTTTAACGTTTATGGCCAGCCGTTAATGCTGACAGGGGGAGGACCAACAGATTCTACCCATGTCCTTTTAATGTATATCCAAGAAAATGCATTCGGTTCCGGCTTTTCCATTGCTGGCATATCGGCAGCAATGGCCATCATGCTTGGACTGTGCATTATGGTTGTATCAGCCATTCAATTTTATTTGTTAAGGGATAAGGATTGAGGTGAGGAGAATGAAAAAAACCAATAAAACGAAAATCATCGCTTTCTTCTTTTTACTTGTGATGTCTGTTCTCTGGCTTTTCCCGATATTGTGGGGTGTGTTTACATCATTTAAATCGGAAGAAGAAATTACGGCAGCTGCTGCAAGTTTTCTGCCGATACACTGGACAATGAGCAATTACAGTGAACTGCTCATCGATAATGCTTCAAGTCCTGTAGTGAAATGGTTTACTAATTCACTGATTATTGCAGTATCTCATACAGTGCTTGTCCTCATTGTTGTCTCACTTGCTGCATATGGTTATACAAGGCTGAAGTTTAAGGGGCGTGACCTCCTGTTTGGGTTGTTGCTGGCTTCGATGATGTTCCCGTCCGTTGTTAATCTTATTCCTTTGTACAGTATTATGGACAAATTAGGGTGGGTGAATAACTTTCTGGCCGTGATTGTTCCAGGTGCAGCTGGGGTCTTCAATATTTTTCTTGTGCGCCAATTTGTTTTAGGCATACCGAAGACCTTTGATGAATCAGCTAAGATGGATGGTGCCAATGAGTTCCAAATATTTCATTTAATCATTCTGCCGTTAATTCGCCCTGTTTTAACTGTGGTGGCCCTGTTTAGTTTTACTGGTGCATGGAATGATTTCCTATGGCCATCGATTGTCCTGAATGACATAGATAAACTACCGATCACACCAGGACTTCAGCTGTTGCAAGGGCAGTATATGACCTATCCGGGAATTGGGACTGCTGGTGCATTAATTGCCTTAGTACCAACCTTTCTGCTGTACTTATTTGCACAGAAATACTTTATGCAGTCCATGTCATTATCTTCAGGTGTTAAAGGATAAATAGGAAAGGCGGGATTGACTTGAGCAGGTCTGCAGAACGAAAAATCATTTATGCTGCAAGCTGCTGGCAGCTGCTTACGGGCATTGTCACAATGTTTTTCTATGCTTTCTACATAAAAAAACAGGGAGCAGAACTGCAGTTAACTGGAATCGAGCAAAAGGGAATGGAATCATTATTTAACAATCTGTACAGCTTTGCTGTAACATATGGACTTCTATTTATAGTGATAGCCATAGTTAATGTTATCTTAACAAAAAGGCTGATGAAAGATAGCACCCTCCAGTATAAGCTACCAGTTTACTTGATTGTTTTAGCTGTAGCATTCTATTTTCTAACAGATTTTATCAGCTTAACTCTATGCCTAATGGCAGCTGTAATCGCTTTAGCAAAGAATAGGCCGCAAAAAATTCTGTTAGAAGGAGCAGATTTATAGAATATTAGAATCAAAATGCCAGAAGGAGAGAGCAAAATGACATTTAGACAAGAATATCCGAGACCGCAGTTGGTAAGAGAATCTTGGCAAAACCTTAATGGAGAGTGGGACTTTGCCTTTGATGACAACAATATTGGAGTAAAGGAAAAATGGTTTGAAAAAAGTAATCAGTTCAAACAAAAAATTAATGTACCCTTTGCTTATCAAACGAAGCTTAGCGGAATTGATGATCCCTCCTTCCATGATTATGTCTGGTATCGCCACGATTTTACAGTGACAGAGGACTGGAAAAATCAGAGAATAGTGCTTCATTTTGGAGCCGTAGATTATAGAGCATGGGTATATGTGAATAGTAAGTTCGTCGGCTACCATGAAGGCGGTCATGTGTCTTTCGCATTCGACATAACAGAGCATCTGACTTGGGGTACGGAAACGGTTACAGTTCGGGTGGAGGACCCCTCAACAGATGAAACAATACCTAGAGGCAAGCAGTATTGGCAGGAAAAATCTGATGGAATCTGGTATACAAGAACAACTGGTATATGGCAAACAGTTTGGCTGGAACCTCTTCATGACACGAGTATTTCTAAATTGCGGATGACACCAGATATTGATCGCGGTGATATCGTGGTAGATTTCGAAGTAACAGGAGACTATGCTGGGAAGGATGCGGAAATAGAAGTTTCTTTCAAAGGAGAGTTAATTGCAAAAGATACAGTCGAGCTGGTAGCGCCATACACTAAACGGTCTATTAATCTATATAATCGCAGTATCTTCAGAACCTCCTTCCATCACTCTGGCTGGAATTGGACCCCGGAAACACCAAATCTATTTGATATTAAAATCGTTTTGAAGGATGGAGACACCCATTTAGATGAAATAGATTCCTATTTTGGCATGAGAAAAATTCATGTTGAAAACGGCATGGTGCATTTGAATAATAGGCCATATTACCAAAAGTTAGTCCTTGATCAAGGTTACTGGCCAGATGGATTATTAACAGCCCCGACCGATGATGATTTAAAGAAGGATATTGAATTAGCAGTAGAAATGGGCTTCAATGGCTGCAGAAAGCATCAAAAGGTGGAAGATCCGCGCTTTTTGTATTGGGCAGATCGCTTAGGATTCCTTGTCTGGGGTGAATGTGCGGCATTTCCTTCTTACAGTGAGGATGCGGCAGCAAGGCTGACGAAAGAATGGGTTGAGATCATTGACAGGGATTATAACCATCCTTCAATCGTTGCGTGGGTGCCTGTAAATGAAAGCTGGGGAGTGCCGTTTATTAAAAGCAATAAGCAGCAGCAACATCATTCTTTAGCGATGTATCATTTAATACATTCTCTTGATCCGAGCCGCATCGTCATTTCCAATGATGGCTGGGAAATGACCGAAACAGATATTTGCGCCATTCATAATTATAATCATGGATCAAGCGATGAAACAGGCAAATATGAAGAATTTAAACAATCGCTCGCCGTAAAGGAAACCCTGCTCACTTCTCAGCCAGCAGGCCGCCCTATTTATGCAGACGGTTTTGCCCATAAAGGAGAGCCGATTCTTCTGACTGAGTTCGGAGGCGTGGGTTTTAAAGTTGGAGAAGATAGCGGATGGGGCTATACATCAGTCAAGAGTGAAGAAGAATTTATCACAGATTACAGCAGAATCATGAGTGCGGTCTACAGCTCTAAAGCACTGCATGGATTCTGTTACACACAACTAACTGACGTTGAACAAGAAATAAATGGCCTGTTGACATACAACCGAGAACCGAAAACAAAGCTTTCAACAATTAAAGAAATAAATGAACAATGGCATTCAGAGATTGTTAAGAACGGCGGTTCTTTAAAGTAGACATAAAAATGATAGAAACAAACTGCCGGCAAGCTTATCACTTATAAGTTTGTCGGCAGTTTTTCTCTTGAGAGGTAAGAGATGCATACTCGCTTCCCGGGCAAGTATAGAGTTGCTTCTCCTTTACTTGTCAGCTTCTTTATTCATTTATTAATTTATGTACAGCTGGAATATCAGCTGGAGCCCATTTTAATGCTTCAAGGTTTTCTCTTTTTAGCCAAATTAATTTAGAATGTTCCTTTGCTTTCGGAGTGTCGGTGATAATAGTTGCCTTTAAGCAGGTTAGTTTAATGATAAAGCTGTCATATTCATGAGTATTTTCGTGGAAAAATTCGGTTGCTGTTATTTGGCAGCCAAGCTCCTCCATAATTTCTCTTTCTAGTGCCTCAAAGGCATTTTCAGCTGCTTCAATTTTCCCTCCAGGAAATTCCCATCTGTTTGGGAAAGACATAACAGGTGAACGAAGGGCACATAATATTTCGTTTCGTTCGTTTTCAATAACTCCTGCAACTACATTAACTATTCTTTTCAATTGAAAGTCCTCCTGTAATTCTAATGGCTCCATAATAGCATATCCAGCATACTTTTCCAGTTTCGTAGATAAGTCATAAGAAATGTTTCCTGAGCGGTCTTTTATTAAAAGGGGTATTATAAAAGCTGGTCCAATATTTGGAGGACAGCATACCTTAATGAATAGGGAATTGGACAAATCATCACCACTCGATTAATCTCTCTATAATTTATACTGTTTTTCCGCAATAGAAATCGGTATGCAAGTTAAAGCATACAAATTAGCACAGGAAAAAATAACCCTTCCTGTTAAGTAGAAGCGGGGACTTATTAAAAGGAAAATATAATTTCAGGGACTCGTGAATCAAGAATTAAATTATTATTGTAATAAAATTGCTTGGGAATATGGAAAATAATTAACTTGGCGAATTTTGAAATAATGATTGAATCTTATTGGAGAATTTGTTAAATTAAAAGAAATCAAAAGGCTGTGTGTGACTGGCGAAACGCGGGATTAACCGTAGGGGAGCACATAGTGTCGATGCCGTTCGCCTGGGCAGAGGTAAGGGAATAATGCTTTCTCTTTTTCCTTTGCCTCTTTCTCTTTATTAGAAGAGATTTTGGGCTGTTTTTTGGTCAAATAGCAAAAAAAATGCTAACTATTATATGAAAAGAGGAGCAACTTACATGAGCACAACGCTTTTAGACAAAGTGAAAACAATCAAAACCTTGAATAATATCGCAGGCAGCGGATTGAACGTGTTTAAGAAAGAAAATTTTATTATCGATAATGACAGTGAAAATCCTGATGCGATCGTAGTTCGCAGTTATAATATGCACTCTATGGAATTTGGGAACAAGTTAAAGGCGATTGCTCGTGCAGGCGCAGGCGTCAACAATATCCCAGTTGAAAAATGTACTGAAAAAGGGATTGTCGTTTTCAATACACCAGGAGCGAATGCAAATGCAGTAAAGGAAATGGTACTGACTTCCATAATGGCTTCTTCTCGTAATCTGTTTGATGGGGTTGCTTGGGCGAAAAACCTTAAAGACGAAGGTGATCAAATTCCAAAGCTTGTGGAAGCAGGGAAAAAACAATTTGTCGGTAAAGAAATCAAAGGGAAAACTCTTGGTGTTATCGGCTTAGGTGCGATTGGAGCGCTTGTCGCAAACGATGCTCTCGATTTGGATATGGATGTAATTGGCTTTGACCCATTCATTTCTGTTGATACAGCATGGAATCTTTCAAGAAATGTACAGCGTGCTATGACAATTGAGCAGCTGTTTGCAGAAAGCGATTATATTACTGTCCATGTACCATTAACAAATGATACAAAAGGCATGTTTAATAAAGAAGCATTCAGCATCATGAAGGAAGGCGTTCAAATTCTGAACTTCTCCCGCGGTGAGCTGGTTAATGAAATCGATATGGCGGTTGCGCTTGAAAATGGTGAGGTCGGCAGATATATCACAGATTTTCCAAACGAAAATGTCCTGAAAATGAAAAACACAATACCAGTGCCTCATCTAGGTGCTTCAACACAGGAATCTGAAGAGAACTGTGCCATCATGGCTGCACGTCAAGTGAAGGACCACTTGGAAACAGGGAATATTAAGAACTCAGTTAACTTCCCGAATGTCTATCTTCCATACACAGGCAAGCAGAGGGTTGCAGCCTTTCACAAAAACGTGCCAAATATGGTCGGTCAAATTACGATGGCAATTTCTGACTACAGCTTGAATATTGCTGACATGGTAAATAGAAGCCGTGGTGAATATGCATACACAATGATTGACATTGACAATGAAGTGGATGGAGATATCATCCCTTCACTAGAAGCGAAGATTCGTGAAATTGAAGGAATTGTTACTACTCGCATAATTTAAGACTAAAGCCCTCACTTTGTAGTGAGGGCTTTTATATTAATTAGGGCATATGATTAAAAAGATTAATAGTTTAAATAGTTTAAATATTCATTTAATTAGTTGACCAGAATAGTCCCAAAAAGTATAATGAACCTCATCCTGATAAACAATACGGTTTTGGAAGAAGAAGGCCTTCTACATAAAATAGCAGGAAACGCCCACCCTAAAAAGGATAGGAGGTGGAATAATGGAAAACGATAAAGGTTCAAATATGCCTGATTTTAACAGCCTAGATGACCGACTTATTGGTGACGGTTTAAATCAAGCTGCTTTTTCGATGAAAACCAACTTAGATCCAAAGGATCCTTTAGAAAACAATCCGTATTTCGATAAAACAAAGGAGTACAGTAAAGAAGAGTTAGAAAAGTTCAAGAAGTTTTTTGGCGGCAGATAAATAGCTTATTCCTATGCCAAGGCATGCAACTGATGCAGCCTTGGTATTTTAGGGGGGATCACCTATAGAAAAAAATCAGAATTTACTGAATAAAGAGGGAGAGGAATATAATGCTGGAAAGCTGGAACAAGCAATTAGAGGAAATGTATAACAAAATGGTGGAATGGAGAAGACATTTTCATCAGTATCCAGAGCTAACAAACGAAGAATACAAGACATCTAAAATGATTGCAGACATTTTGACTAATTTTGGTATCAAGATTCGAACGAATGTTGGGGGTATGGGTGTACTTGGGTATATTTACGGCGCGAAACCTGGTAAGACGATTGCTTTGCGTGCGGATTTTGATGCATTACCGATACAGGATGAAAAGGACGTGCCATATAAATCAAAGGTTAATGGTGTAATGCATGCATGCGGACATGACGGTCACACCGCTACCTTGCTGGCAGTAGGCAAGGTTCTGCATGATAATAAGGAATATCTAGCAGGAAATGTCGTTCTTCTTTTTCAACATGCAGAAGAAGGAGGAGGAGGAGCCGAAAAGATGATAGCAGATAATTGTCTTGATGGCGTTGATGCAGTGTTTGGAAATCATTTATGGAGTTTGTATCCAACAGGAGAAATCGCATATACGAAAGGTTATACTACAGCAGCTGGAGACGGATTTTCTATCAAGATTAAAGGCAAAGGCGGACATGGATCATCTCCCCATGATACTGTTGATTCCATTGCAGTAGCTGGTCAGCTTATTAATCAGCTTCAATATATTATCAGCCGCAAGGTTCATCCGCAAAAGACAGCTGTCTTGACGATTGGTTCCATACATGCAGGTAATGCTGCCAATGTTATTGCTGATTCTGCACTAATGAAAGGAACGGTAAGAACATATGAAAAGGATGTTCAACAGCTTGTAAAAGAAGCAATGGAAGACGCAATAAAAGGGATTTGCATGAGCTCGAAGGCAGACTATGAATTTCACTATAAGTACGGGATGCCAAGTGTTTATAATCATCCTGTTGAAACAGAAATTTTTGCAAATGCCATTAAAACATCTCTTCCTGAGCTCCAATTAAAAGATGTTCCTGCACTGCTTGTAAGTGAAGATTTTGCTTTATATTTAGAGGAGAAGCCAGGGATGCTGTTTTTTACAGGAGCAGGAAATGAGGAGATTCAAGCCGTATATCCACATCATCACCCCAAATTTGATTTTGATGAAAAAGCTATGCTCCATGCGGGAAAATCCATGCTTGCTATCATTAATTATTATTTAGCGGAGATACGGTCAGAGGATCAGAGGTCACGGTAAAATAATGTTAAGCATGCCTTAAATCCAGTAGAAGGAGAGGCTTTTGTTTTTTCTTCAGCTTTATTGCAGACATACATGTAGGTTACAGTATATGATTAATCTTGATTAAACGGCTTTTTTTAGGGAAAAATATAAAAAACAAATTGAGGAGATGGGATTAAACATGCATATACCTATCGGTGTATCCAATAGACATATTCATTTAACCAAGGAAGATGTAGAAAAGCTGTTCGGTGACCATTATGAGCTTACAAGTAAAAAGGAATTGTCGCAGCCTGGAGAGTTTGCTGCTGAAGAAACCGTGACAATCAGGACTGATAAATCTGAAATTAGTAGAGTCCGAATTCTAGGTCCAATCCGTACATTGACACAGATAGAAATCTCTAAAACGGATGCACGCCAGCTTGGTATAAATCCACCTATCCGTCCGTCTGGCAAAATTGAAGGAACACCTGGCATTACGATAATTGGCCCTAAGGGAGAAATTACTATTGATAAAGGTGTTATTATTGCAGAACGGCATATTCATATGACGCATCAGGATGCAGAGAGCTTTGGTGTTAGTGATGGGCAATATGTTAGTGTAAAAACAAAAGGTGAAAGAGAGCTGATTTTCCATAAGGTGTTAATCAGAGTTAAGGATACATATGCTTTGGACATGCATATTGATACAGATGAAGCGAATGCAGCAGGGATTCAAACAGGCGATAAAGGTAAATTAATAAAATAATTGAAAACACGGTTGTAATTGGCCGTGTTTTTTATATGGGAGAAGGGGTTGACGAATCAGTGATATCTCGTTATCATTTGTATTAATAATACGTTTTAATACGTATTTTAGAACGAAATGTATGGGAGAGATAGTAAATGAACGTGAAGGAAATCATTAACGAAATACAAACAAAAAATGAGGAAGGGATTAAAGATATTTATTTAGTGGCATGTGGTGGTTCTTTAGTTGATATGTATTTATCTGAATATTTCATTAAAAGTGAAGCGAAAAAGACGAGAGTGTCCCTTTACACGAGCAATGAGTTTGTCCATGCAGTACCGAAGGCTCTTGGAAGTCAATCACTTGTAGTCATTTGTTCACACGGTGGCAATACAAAAGAATCTGTTGAAGCAGCAAAAACGGCAAAGGAAAATGGTGCTTTAACTATTACATTGACACATAATGAATCAGCAGCATTAATGGAATATGGAGATTATAATATTCTCTACAAATGGGGAGAAGAAACGGACGTAAAGGATAATCCAATGGCTATCATTTTCTCCATTGCAGTGGAAGCATTACATAGTATAGAAGGATACCCTGCTTATGATAAGGTAATAAAAGGATTAGAACAAATTAATACAGTTATTGCGAAGGCGCGCATACAAGTGGCGGAAAGAGCAAGAACCTTTGCAAAAAAATATCAGCATGAAAACATGTTCTATGTATTGAGCAGTGGTGCTTCATATGGTCATGCATATGGATTCTCGATTTGCTCCTTGATGGAAATGCAATGGGTTCATGCTTCAGCCATACATAGTGGTGAGTATTTTCATGGTCCATTTGAAGTGACAGATAAGGAAACACCGTATATTTTGCTAATGAATGAAGGCAGAACAAGAACCTTGGATGAAAGGGCGCTAACCTTCTTAAAACAGTACGGTGAAAAGATAGAAGTTGTCGATTGCAAGGAATTAGGAATTAACACGATTGATGATGAGGTTGTTGAGTTTTTTAATCCGATTGTCTTTTATAGTATTTTAAGTGTTTATCGGGCAGAATTAGCAGAAATTAGACAGCATCCTTTAGAAACGAGAAGATATATGGGCAAGGTTGCATACTAATTTGAATTTTTTTCTGTTCTTTTACAACTTTGATTAAATTATTGAGCAATATTGTATAATTGTGTGCTCATATACAGGTGATTGAGGAGATGTTTGCGGTGAAGATATTGGGGATTGGTGATAATGTTGTCGATAAATATACATATAAAAGAACTATGTATCCAGGGGGAAATGCACTAAATTTCAGTGTTTACGCACAAATGCTCGGAGCAGACTCTGCGTATTTAGGTATTTTTGCAACTGATGAAGAAGCGCAACATATTAAAGCTGTACTGAAGGACTTAGTAATCGACACGCAGCGTTGCAAAGAAGTGGAAGGGGAGAGCGGCTATGCTCTTGTTGGACTAGAAAACGGTGATCGGGTGTTTTTGGAGAGCAATGATGGCGGGATAAGGAAGTATCATAAGCTCCAATTAAATAAGGAAGATTTAAATTATATCCAATCCTTCGACTTGCTGCATTCAAGCAAATATAGCTATATAGAAGAGGAAATGCCTACCTTAAAGGCTGCGGGTGTGCCGATTTCCTTTGATTTTTCTGATGATTTCACAGAGGACTATCTGTCTGAAATCGGGCCGTATGTTGACTACAGCTTTCTGTCATGCAGTCATTTAACAGAAGAGGAAACGAGGGCGGTCTTGAAGAAAATGGAAGCACTTGGAAGCAGGCTTTCAGTTGCAACAATGGGTGCAGAAGGAGCGCTGCTTTATGATGGTAAAAGTTTCTACAAGCAAAAGCCAAAGCTGATTGAGGCTGTTGATACATTAGGTGCTGGAGATTCCTTCCTGACAGCATTTCTACTGCATTACTTACAAAATGAAGAGGTTGGATTAGAAGCCTCACTTGCAAAAGCTGCAGAATTTGCAGCATCATCTTGTCTTGTTGAAGGAGCATTTGGTCACGGAAAAGCTTATTAAGAAGAAAAGATTTATTTATCTTTAAGTCTTTGTTATTCTTGGAGTAAATGAATGGAATAGGTGATAACTAAAATGATTAAGCAAGAAAATCGAGTCCCTCTCTATATCCAGCTGAAAGAAACGTTGCGTACAGCTATCACTGCAAACCGCCTGAAGGCTGGTGACAAGATTCCGACAGAAATAGAACTCAGCGACAAGTATAATATCAGCAGGGTTACTGTCCGAAAAGCGATTACAGAATTGGTGGAAGAAGGCTATCTTGTTAAAAAGCAAGGCAAAGGGACATTTGTTCAGACACAAAAGATTGAAAGAAAAATTCTTCACTTAAAGAGTTTTACTGCTTCTTGTGAAGCACATGGCATGACAGTAACAAGCAGAGTAATAAAAAAAGAACTTATTGATCCAGATGAGAATGAAAAAGAGCGGCTCATGCTTGAAGAAGATGACCAGCTTATTCACATCCAAAGGGTCAGATATGCAGACGACCAGCCGCTCATGCTCGAAAATAACTTCTATTCCTTCAAACGATATAAGTTTTTGCTTGAAGAAAATCTCGACGGTTCCCTCTATGAGCTGCTTGAGGAGAAATACGATATCAATCTGAACAACGCAGGCGAAACTTCTTTAGAGATTGTCAGAGCCTCTGACCAAGAAGCACCTTTGCTCGATATTACAATAGGGGAACCGCTTTTCTACTTAGAGACAGTCGTTTCCGATACTGATGTCCCTGTTTATTTGGGAAGACAGTATATTGTCGGCGAACGATATAAATTTTCGTTTTAAAAGAACTGGCAGCCTTCTAGGGAAGGTTGCCTTTTTTGCTTGTCGCCGATAAACAGTAGCCCTTCACTTTTCTGTAATCCAGTTGCGGTCGCCATCGGCTCGAGGTCATAAGCCAAGCTGTCCAAGAAGGTGGAAGAGCGTCACCTTCTCGGCCACCTCGTCTTATGCTTGTCGCCGCTAAACAGGCGCCCTCCACTTTTCTGGTCTAGTTGCGATGGCCTAACGCCTGATGGACTTCACTCTTCTCCTTGCGATAAGTCAACATCTACTCCCTAACGGTCGCAGTGTTTCCTTTATCACATAACGAAGCGCTCCAGTCCATACGGCGCTAAACAGGCCATCTCCACTTTTCTGTGATCCAGTTGCGGTCGCCATCGGCTCGAGGTCATAAGCCAAGCTGTCCAAGAAGGTGGAAGAGCATCACCTTCT
>Ga0268255_10001099_pt1 | contig 16538 bp, 15 predicted proteins | sample AgamicOrMarz_FD_200256 | JGI IMG/M metagenome (GOLD analysis project Ga0268255, IMG submission 200256) | Agave microbial communities from Guanajuato, Mexico - Or.Ma.rz (v2) (version 3) | ecosystem: Host-associated > Plants > Phyllosphere > Phylloplane/Leaf | place: Guanajuato, Mexico...
TAGGTATATCTTTTCTGAGTAGTTTCGGCTTTCCCATGTTAATAGTTACTTCCAAAAATTCATTATCTTGCGTATGTACATGCGCTTGTACAATTCCTGAAAGAGTCTCAATGGTAAAGTTCTCTTTGTTTACTATCTTATTTTCATAAACATACTTAGAAACACATCTTAATCCATTTCCACAATTCTCTGCTTCAGATCCATCACTATTAAATATACGCATTTTTACATCGGCTTCTGTCGATGAACAGATTAGGATTAATCCATCAGATCCAATACCTGTATGAACATTAGAAATAGCTACAGCAATACTTGTAAGATCTTCCTCAACAATTGATTCATTAAACAAGTTTACATAAATATAATTGTTACCCAAAGTGTGCATTTTTGTGAATGTAAATTTACTCATATTATCACCTACTATGTTGTATTTTTATCTAAATTTAGGTATTTACTAACTAACAAAATTCAATTTATTGAGATCGATAACAACTAGCCTATCCTATGGTAGTTAAAGATAGAGAAAAAGATGCCTATGGGCATCTAAATAGTAAATATTAAATAGCTTAGCAAGGAAAACAAACAAGGATGTTGTTTGTTTTCCTTACTTGATGTTACAAATAAACTTCCGATTATCGTCGAATTATGTTATTCTCTTGAACCTTAGTTAGGTTTAGTAACTAACAATTTCAACCCGAGGGCTATAAATACAATCCCTGAAACTTTGTCTAGAATGATATTAAATGTTTTATTGTCTTTAAGGGTTTTGGTTGCCAAGGTTGAAAAATATGTTACCAATGAGTACCACAGTAGCACGATTAAAGCAAATGTTGAACCTAATAATAGTAATGCTAATGATCCGTTCTCACTATTCGTGGATGCGAATTGAGGTAAGAATGATAAGTAAAACAGAATATTTTTAGGATTAGCAACATTTGTTATAACGCCTTGGATATAGTGCTTCCTTAAAGGTACATCTGAAGTTTTCTTAATATCTATTCCTTTACTTTTCTTAAGAAGAGACTTAATCCCAATATATATTAAATACAACCCACCTATAATCTTAATAGCCGTAAATAAAGTAACAGACTGAGATAAAATAAGGGATAATCCAACCGTAGAAAGAATGGTGTGCACAAATGCACCAGATGCCACACCGGCAGATGCAGCCATACCACTTGCTCTTCCATTTGAAATACCTCTACTTAACACGAATACAGCATCTATACCAGGCGCTGCTATAAAAATTAGTGCAGATATAACAAATAAAGTAAAATCATGGATGCCAAACAAATCAATCAACTCCTATAACTTGGAAAATGTTGCTTTATCTCCTGGTCAATTAGCAGATATAAAGAGTTTATGAGAATATTAACTATAATAAAAGGGACAATTTTAAAAAAGTAAATGAGGTCAGAGCAAAGTGAGATATTAGGAATTTTAGGTTAGTCGGTTATAATAAGCTTATTAGAATGTTGACCTTAAAAGATGTGAAATTCAGAGAACTAGGTACAGACAGCAGGAGGTAAATATGTTAGAATTCATTCCTTTATTAGATAAAAGCAACAAAGTTCCTCTTTATGTTCAGTTATATCAATATATAAAACAGAAAATAGAAGAGGATAAAATTCCTGAAGGATCCATTTTACCTTCCATTCGATATTTATCGGGGCAATTAAGAGTTAGTAAAAATACCGTAGAAGGTGCTTATCAACAATTAATAGCAGAAGGATATGTAGCAAGTACAGCGAGAATTGGTTTAAAGGTACTTCCATTAGAAAAAACTATTCTCTCTGCTCCTTTACAAGAAAACATACAAAAAATCCAGGAACCTTTAGAAAATAAAGAGGAACAATTTTATTATGATTTCAAATACGGAGATATTGATGTGGATTCTTTTCCTCTTCACATTTGGAAGCGTTGTTTAAATAAAGCTTTAATGAATGAACCTGAGCAATTATCGAATCCAGGAGAAAGAAAAGGAGATATCGGTCTACGTAAGGAATTAGCAAATTATTTATTCCAGTCGCGAGGAGTAAATTGCTCTGAAGAACAAATTGTTATTTGTTCTGGCACTCAGCATGCTATAAGTCTTATTATCCAATTACTTTCTGCTGAAGAACATTCGGTGGCTATGGAAAATCCAAGTTATGATGGAGCTCAATCAGTCTTTAATAACCATGGATGGAGAATCAATCCTATCGGACTCGAAAAAGATGGGATAGATATAGAACAACTTCAAAAGGTTAAGGCGAAAGTGGCCTATATAACACCTTCTCATCAATTTCCTTATGGTATGGTACTTCCTATAAAAAAACGATTGTTACTGTTAGAATGGGCGAGCAAAAACCATAGCTTTATTATTGAAGACGATTACGACAGCGAATTCCGATATCTGGGACAACCTATTCCTTCGTTAAAAGCCTTAGATACCAAAGAAAATGTTATTTATTTGGGCACTTTTTCTAAGTCTTTTACTCCTGCAGTAAGGGTCAGTTATATAGTCTTACCTCAAAGGTTAATGGATGTATATCACCATATGTATGTTAATTACTATCAGTCTGTACCGTCTATCGTCCAAAAAGGCTTATCTATATTTATGAATGAAGGGCATTTTACAAGTCATATTCGAAGAATGAGAAAAGTATATCAGAAAAAGCACCAAACGCTTGTGGATGCATTAAACAAATATATGGGTGAACATATAGAGATTGTGGGACAAAAAGCAGGACTACATCTATTAGTAAACGTTAAAAATCGCTCTACAAAAGAGTTAGTGAAGGAAGCAAGAAAGGTTGGGGTAAAAGTTTATGATCCAACTTTTTATTCACTGAACGAAAGCGAAGTTAATTCATCATTAGTCATGATGGGCTTTGGAGGAGTTTCAGAAGAAAAAATAGATAAAGGAGTTCAGTTACTCCAAAAAGCTTGGTTTGCTGACGAGAATTAAGAACTAAAAATACCATATAATTAGGTATGTTAAGAAGCTACGAACCCTTTAGTACTGAAGGGATTCGTAGCTTCTTTCTTTTATGTGTAGAGCTATATTATTAGTGTATATAAATAAAGATTAATAAAATGGGCGCAATGTTCAATCTGCGTCTTCCGGAGAACTATGATTCAAATGAAGTGAGGCCTCTTTTAGAATATCAATAAAAATACGTGTCGCAGCACTTAGGTATTTATCCTTCCTGTAGATAATTCCTATATCTCGAGCAAGGTTAGCATTTACAACCGGAATAATTCTAATACGAGGATGATTAAGATACTCTAAATAAGGTCTAGGTAATATAGTTACCCCTACCCTATCTATAACCATATCAATTAAAGATTGCATGGTTGTAATTTCAAAAATTGGTTCTGGAATAAACCCGACGTCTTTGCAAGCTTTATTAATAAGCTGCCTTATAAAATATTGTTCAGGAAGCAAGATGGAAGGTGTTGTTTGCAAAGCTTCTATACCTAACGTATTCTGATTCTCTAACGGGTGTCCAATCGGCACTGCAAACGCCATTTCCTCTGTATATAAAGATATAGTTTCTAATTCGTCCCCTTTCATAGGTAAAAAAACAATGCCTATATCCAACTTATTTTCTAACAATTGTTTTTGAATATCCCCAGTGCGTAGTCCAAATACAGATATTTTAACAGCAGGATATAGCTGATGAAAGCTACGTAATGTGGGCGGAATGAGGTAATTTTCAACGGTTAACAAGGTACCTACAGAAATAGTTCCTCTTTGAAGACCATTTAGTTCATCTATTGAGGTTTTGGCCTGTTCAAGTTCATGAAAAACGTTACGTGTATACTTCAAGAGTAATTCTCCCGATTCTGTAAGAGCTGTCTTTTTACCGATGCGATCAAATAAAGGTGTGCCTATTTCATGTTCTAATAAACGAATTTGTTGGCTTAAAGAAGGTTGAGAAATCCCTACTTTTTCTGCTGCTCTTGTAAAATGCAGTTCTTGGCACACAGCGTAAAAATATTCAAGTTGTCTTAATTCCATTCTAGGACCCCCCACTTTAAACAGTAATAATTCTTACAGTTTCATTTTGTAAACCCACTGACATAATTTCTATAGGAATCATCTTGATAGTTTGGTTTACTCTTATCATATCATAGTTTTAACCTATGGTTATTATATAAATAATTGAATTGTACTATGGATAGTGCTGTTTTAGACTATTAGTTGCACAGGAATCCAGGTAAAGCCTTCAGTTCTAAAAGTAGGAATTAACCTGTGTAAAAATTTCTTGGAGAGTGATAGAATGGGTAGCCAAAGAACAGAGATTATCAATTACAGTGAGTTTTTAAAGAAAAGTAGAAAACCTGCCATTCGAGCATGCTCATGGAAATGGAAAGACATTTATCCATTACTCAGTCAATCTGTATCGGAAGACTTTCTTGAAAGTGGACGTGGAACATTGTCTCTTATTCATAATGATACAGGAGATACGTATGGAACTTCATCAACTATGAATGTGGTTGTTCAAATCTTTAAACCTGGTGAGCACAATAAAGCTCATCGTCACACTAATGTCGCTCTAAACCTAGTGTTTCAGGGAGAGGGCTATAGTATCGTAGATGGGGAAAAAATTGAATGGGAAAAAGGAGATCTATTTCTGGCTCCTCCTTGGTCAGCTCATGAGCATTGCAATACTTCACAAACAGAAGATGCTATTCTTTATACGTTTCAAGATGTACCGGTTCTTACCTCGATGGGTAACTGGTTTTTAGAGGAACCGGTGGGAAGTACACCTCGTCACATACTCAAACCAGATACAAAAACAAGGAATAGCTAGAAAATATTTGTTAACACTTTTCACTTATAAGAATATTAACAAATTTTAAATAACATAAATATAGAACAATTTAGTCATTCAAATATACCTTTGAAAATTATCTCAAAAGATATGAGATTTGATCTTATGTACAAATTAGTTCTTGTAATGTATATACACTGGAGGATATAACTGATGAGAAATTTTAATGTCGCTATCCCAACTCCTTTTCGAGATGATGAAAGCTTATATTTAGAAGGATTTAATTCCATTGTTAGACATTTAACAGATAGCGGGATAGATTCACTACTTGTGTCAGCTACAACAGGTGAACAAAATTCAATGAGCATTGAAGAACGTATCCAAATTATTGATTATTTTAATGAACAAAAATTTGAGAATGTTGAACTAATGTTTGGCGTATCAGCTACAAGAACGAGAGACGCAGTAAGATTGGTTAAAAAGCTTGAGGAATCTGTTTTTGATTCTATTCTAATTCAGTTCCCACCGTACATTCAGCCAACACAACAACAAGCTATTTTTTATATTAATGAGTTGCTACAACATACCACCAAAAATATTGTTCTTTATAATAACCCTTTCCGAACAGGATTTGAGCTAAGTGCTGAATCATTAAAGACCATTATTAATCAGAAGCACTCTAACCTTGTAGGAATGAAAGAAGAAAGTGATGCCAACCGTCACAATAATACGGACTTACCAGATAATTTCATCATGTTCGCTGGTGGAGATGTAAATCTTGTAGAAAAGATAATGAATGGATGTAATGGACTTTCTAGCATGGTAGGAAATGTTTACCCACAAGAAATCAAACAAATTTTTAATGACTTATTAATGAATAAACCAGTTGACCTTTGGAAGATAAACGATTTGATTAATGAAGTTACAAGTGGCCAAGCCATTATAAACATAAAAAAACATTATAATTCTTTAGGTATAAAAGTAGGGCCTTGTCGCTCTCCTATTAACTAATGGAGAAAAGTCCAAAGGTTCACTTAGTTTAATTAAAATGTTTAAAAGTAACCGTCGGGCAGAAAACATTAATTTATTATGTTATCTGCTTGCGGATACTTTTATGAAACAACATAAAAAGATGAAAATCAAAAAACAGGTGAGTCTTATTGTACCATCTAAAACAGCTTTAGTATTAAACATGGAGGGTCTATGGCTATCATGAGTATTTTACAAACAACAGATCAACTAGAACGATCAAAACTAGATTTAAAGCATAAAATAGGATTACTTATTATAGGGATTATCCTAATAGGAGCCAATCTCAGAGCTCCACTAACATCAGTGGGGCCACTGGTAGCTTCTATTCGAGACAGTTTAGGTATATCTAATACACTAGCAGGGACAATAACTACAATGCCCTTACTTACTTTTGCATTCTTATCATTCTTATCCCCTTTTGCTCCTAAGTTAGCTCAACGCTTTAATACAGAATTCATCCTATTTATTTCCTTAATTTTCTTAACTATTGGAATTGAAATACGTTCCTTTGGTGGAATAGGAACCTTATTTATAGGAACAATCATAATTGGTTTATCTATTACCGTGGGTAATGTATTACTCCCCAGTCTCATTAAACATAACTTTGCATCAAATATAGGAATAATGACAGGAATTTATGCTGTTTCGATGAATTTATGTGGAGCTATTGGATCGGGTATAAGTATTCCCCTTTCTTCATTATCAGAGTTAGGATGGCCAGGTGCCCTTAGATTCTGGGGGATTTTATCTCTTCTTACTCTTTTCTTTTGGCTGCCACAATTACGGAATAAATGTAAGACTATTAAGGTTGTACAAACAGAAAAGACAGCTAGCTCCACGAACTTATGGCGTTCTAAACTTGCATGGAATGTTACATTATTTATGGGATTCCAATCTTTAATCTTCTATACCATGATTGCATGGCTACCTGAAATTCTTGAACAAAAAGGATTGAATCCTCATGAAGCCGGCTGGATGTTGTCTTTAATGCAACTCGCTATGCTTCCTATTACAGTGATTGCCTCTATTCTAGCTGGACGTTTAAAAAAGCAGCATTCACTAGTACTCGTTTCAGTTGTCCTGCTTATTCTGGGATTATTTGGTATCTTATACGGCAGTAAACTCTTTATTCCGTTATGGATTATTATGATTGGAATTGGAGTCGGATTTGCCTTTAGTTTAGCCATTATGTTTTTTAGTTTACGTACCCAAAATACGACTGAGGCAGCAGAACTATCCGGTATGGCTCAATCATTTGGCTATCTTTTGGCTGCAATCGGACCTGTGTTATTTGGATGGTTACACGATATTACACATAGTTGGACTACTCCTTTACTAATGCTAGTTTTCACTTCTATTATCATTTTTGTCACAGGAATAGGTGCAGGGAAAAATAAATATGTAACTTCTAAATAATTAAAGAACCCCCTCTCCAGCACTTTTATTATAAGGGGGGGATTTTCTTTTGATTATTTGTCAGCTTTTTTTATTCTTTTTTTATAAGAACACAGAAACTTTAAAAGCCAAAAGAAAACATTCTTTATTCAAAAACACATGGAAATAAAATAAAAAGTACGAATCTGTTACTAATTAATAGATTTATGTTTTTTCACTTCATTAAATTGGAAAAAATGTTGGAGAACCATTGGAGGAACACAGAATGAACGAAATTATTGTAGAGAAGATATTAGTTGGAAAACCGAAAACAATTGATGAAACAAATTCTAATAATCCTATGAACAGGGAATGGACCAGTGGGATTTTCAAAGAAGAAACAAAAAATCCTATTTGGCTTGGTAAAACTAACTTAACAGGTGATGGACAAGCAGATTTAAAACATCACGGTGGCCCAGAGAAGGCAGTATTTGTTTATCCAATACAACACTATATACACTGGAAAGAAGAACTTAGGATAGATAATATGAACATAGGATCCATGGGAGAAAATTTTGCAGTAAATGGACAATTAGAAGAAGAGGCTTGTATAGGTGATAATTATAAAATTGGAGAAGCTGTTGTTCAGATATCACAACCCCGACAACCCTGCTGGAAGCCAGCTCGTCGCTTCCAAATAAGAAACTTAGCACTTCTTTTGCAGAATTCAGGGAGAACAGGATGGTATTTTCGTGTTCTAAAAGAAGGCTATGTTAAGGAAGGGCAACCCTTAATATTATTAGAGCGTCCTTATCCACAATGGACCATTGCAAAATGTAATGAGGTTATGCATATGAAAAAGAAGGATTTAAAGACCTCTAAAGAATTAGCTTCTTGTGAACATTTAGCGATAAATTGGAAAAGAACATTAAATGCAAGAGTAGAAAAAGGGGAAGAACTAGATGTTAATAGAAGGGTATACGGTCCTAATATTTAATATAATTGGTATTCCTTAATAAATTTGGTTTAATTATTATCATTAACAAAATAAAAAGCCACCTCTGGTCGTCGATAGAGGTGGCTTTTTGAACATCATCATTATGGAATTTATCTCTTATATATTAACATTTATTTCTAAAAAAAGCTATATCTACTGGGGCGTTGCATATGTATAAAACGTAGGCTTTTTATGCACCTTCAGGTCATTCATTTGTTTGATAAATCCTATCAAATCAAGGATGTATAAAAAGCTGCATACTCCGGAAAAAGAACCCTCGGCGGATGAACTGAACCCAAAAAGTTAGACAATTTATATTCAAGCAACGTAGTTGGCATGAGTACGGTATTCGACTGGGCTCATGCCTTTCAATTTTTCCTTAATTCGAGTGTTATTGTAGTAATGTATATATTCTTTTAGCTCTCTCTCAAAATGGTCCATATCTTTAAATTGTTGAAGGTATAAAAGCTCTGACTTCAATAAGCCAAAGAAATTCTCTATGACGGCATTATCTAGACAGTTTCCCTTACGGGACATACTTTGAATAATATTATTTTGTTGGAGTGCTTTTTTGTACTTCGACATTCTATAGTGCCAACCCTGGTCTGAATGGAGAATGACTTTTTCTCCCTGTTTTAAGCATTTTAATGCCTGATCAAGCATCTTACCTACCAAAGGATAGATAGGCTTTGATTCGATGTGATAAGAGATAATTTCACCGTTAAAAAGATCCAGTATAGGGGATAAATAAAGCTTTTTGCCAAACAGGTGAAACTCTGTCACATCTGTTACCCATTTTTGATTAGGCTGAGTAGCTTGAAAATCACGCTGCAGGACATTAGGAGCTGTTTCTCCAACATTTCCTTTATAAGAACGATATTTTTTAACTCGAACTAAACATTTTAATCCTAGTTCTTTCATTAAACGACGTACAGTTTTATGGTTTAGTACATAGCCTTGGCGTCTGAGCTCCAGCGTAATACGACGATATCCATAACGTCCCTTATGATGATAAAATATATATTGTTTTTCTACAAAATAGATAAATGTAAAAAGTATTTTAGCAAAAGTACTTTATTATTTACTTAACATTATGGAGTTTTCATATATTTTTCTTTTTGTAATCTATATACTTACTTCAGCGTTCTCCTTAATTAATATAATCCTCAAACGTAGCATTTCTGACTATAATATAACCACCACATTTATCCGCGGTCTGTTTCGCAATCGAATGTGTGTCAAAGGGAAATGCGACCAATACATCATTTGTAAATTCGTAACTGGATATTTCTTTTCTTTTTACGTTTTTACATGATTCATTTACATAATATAACTTACCTAACTTTATAAAATAATATGGATTTTCTTTGTCAGGCAACCTACTCTCTTCCATTTCTACACTCTTCAGTCGCTTCACAAGTCAATATTACCTATTATTTGGACTTAAAACCCTAAAACCCTTCTAAAAAGCCATTCTTTAGAAAGAACTTGTATATCACCTTTTTGTGTTAATATATTTCCTCCATTTTTATTATTATTGAAATTATTTTCGTTGATTATATGGATAGACTTCTTGCTAAATGATAAATGGACATATCAATGGTATGCTTATCCTTCGCTGCTTCTTCAAAAGAAGAACGAACCAGCCGACCATTTTTCCAGCCGACCATTACTCCTTTTTCACCTTCAACTAATAAATCAACAGCTTTTGTTCCCATTCTACTAGCCATGATTCGGTCATAAACAGTTGGAGCTCCGCCTCTTTGTAGGTATCCAAGTACGCTAACTCTTGTCTCAATTCCTATCTTTTCTTTAATCACCTGCTTGAGATCTTCAGCTTTACAGACACCTTCAGCAACTACGATAATACTATGTTTTTTTCCACGTTCATATCCTTTTTGAATGCGACTGATTATATCATCTATGTTATAAGTTATCTCTGGGATGATAATTGATTCTGCACCAACAGACAATCCTGCCCATAGGGCAATATCCCCCGCATCCCGACCCATGACTTCAATTATAGTCGTAGTTCCATGGGAAGAAGCTGTGTCCCGAATTCTATCAATTGCTTTCATAACTGTATTAACTGCTGTATCGAAACCAATGGTGTAATCCGTTCCTGAAATATCATTATCAATGGTTCCGGGTATACCAATTGCAGGAAATCCTTGGATGTTTAATTTGTTCGCTCCTTTGAAGGATCCATCTCCACCAATCACAATCAAGCCATCAATATGAGCATTTTTTAGAACCTCTATGGCCTGTCTCTGCCCTTCGATTGTCTTAAAGAGTTCACTGCGTGAGCTTCTTAATATAGTTCCTCCGCGGTAAATGATATCTCTTACACTCTCAAGGTCTAGTCGATAAAAATCTTTATCCATTAGACCGACATATCCATTTCTTATTCCGTAGACATCTATACCATAAAATATTCCTTGCCTTACTATTGCACGAATGGCGGCGTTCATTCCCGGCGCGTCCCCGCCACTAGTTAATACAGCGATCTTCTTCATCCCTGTTTGCCTCCATCCCTTTTGGAGTTATTGTAATAAGATCTATAAGTGAATTGCTTCTATCCACCATCACAAAAGCCCTCATTATCATGTCAATTAACTGTTTTCTTCCTTTTTTGCATCAAATACTCTTCCGGAATCAAGAAAAATATTGTTCCTGATACTGGAATCATTTGTGTTAACAATTTTCTTTATAAATTAAACCTTTAAATGTTCTTACTACATTTTCCACTGTAAATCCATATTCTTTTAGCAGAATATTTGCAGGGGCTGATGCACCAAAGTGATCAATTGTGATTTTTTCACCATAATCACCAATATATTCTCTCCAACCAAGCGAAGATCCTAACTCAATAGCAAGACGTGCTTTTAAGTGTTTAGGTAGGACACTTTCTCTGTACTCCGCAGGCTGTTTTTCAAATCGATCCCAACTAGGCATGCTAACCACAGAAACAAAAATTTCTTCTTTTTCTAATTGCTTTTGAGCTGCAATCGCAAGAGAGATTTCAGATCCTGAAGCAAGTAATAACCCTTGTTCTTCTTTCGATGACTTAGAAACAGTATAAGCTCCTTTTTTTACCCCTTCATATACGTCCTGTTGTTCTCTATCTAGTGTAGGTAGATTTTGACGAGTAAGAACTAAAGCTGTTGGTGTATCTTGGCTTTCAATCGCTAGCTGCCACGCGGCAACTGTTTCTTTTGCATCAGCTGGACGAATAACAGACAGATCCGGCATAGCACGTAAAGAAGCCAACTGTTCAACCGGCTCATGAGTTGGACCGTCTTCTCCTACCGCGATACTGTCATGTGTAAACACATAGGTTACTGGTAATTTCATTAATGCTGCTAAACGGATAGCTGGACGAAGATAATCAGAGAATACAAAGAATGTACCACCAAACACTTTAAGACCACCATGAAGGGCCATTCCATTTAATGCTGCGCCCATTGCAAACTCACGTACACCAAACCAAATATTACGACCATTGTAATCAGTTCCTAAAAAATCACCTGCATCATTAATGCTTGTTTTATTTGAACCTGCTAAATCAGCAGATCCTCCGAAGAATTGTGGAACTGTTTTTGCAATGTCATTTAATGTTTCGCCTGAAGATGCACGTGATGCCAGGCTTGTTCCGGTTTCATAAGATGGCAACTGTTCACTCCAACCTTCAGGGAGATCATTGTTAATACAATAGTCAAATTGTTTTGACAAATCAGGATATTCTTCTTTATAGACTTCGTACAGTTTTTTCCACTCTTCTTCTTTCTTTTGTCCTACCTCTACTACAAGGGATTGAAAGTGACTATATACTTCTTCAGGAACGTAGAAGTCTTTTTCAAATGGCCACTTATAGGCGTCTTTTGTTAATTTTATTTCCTCTGTTCCAAGAGGAGAACCATGTACATTAGATGTACCCGCAAAGTTTGGCGATCCATAACCAATAGTAGTTTTTACTTCAATTAATGTAGGGTGATCTAGATCGTTCTTTGCTTTTTCGATTGCGTTATTAATTTCTACTAAATTGTTTCCATCTTCTACTCGAATAACTTGCCATCCATATGCTTTAAAACGATCTGCCACATTTTCACTGAACGACATGTGAAGGTCCCCATCGAGTGAAATATCGTTCGAATCGTACATTACGATTAAGCGACCCAGTTTTAGATGCCCTGCAAGAGAAGCAGCTTCTGCAGATACGCCTTCCATAAGATCTCCATCACCACAAATACTATAGGTGTAATGATCAATAACATTAAAATTTTCCCGATTGTACGTAGATGCTAAATGTCTCTCGGCCATTGCCATACCAACTGCCATAGCAATTCCTTGTCCTAAAGGACCAGTTGTTGCCTCAACACCTGGTGTGTGTCCAAATTCAGGGTGACCAGGCGTTTTGCTGCCCCATTGACGAAAATTTTTAATATCTTCCATTGATAATTCATAGCCTGACAAGTGTAATAAGCTATACAACAACATCGATCCATGGCCAGCTGATAAAATAAAACGGTCTCTATTAAACCATTTAGGATTAGTTGGATTATGACTCATATGTTTAGTCCATAACTCATATGCCATAGGAGCAGCGCCCATAGGTAGACCAGGATGTCCAGAGTTGGCCTTTTCGATAGCATCTATGGATAGCGTACGAATTGTATTTATTGCAAGTTCATCAAGTTCATTAAATTTGTTCATTATATAACTGCTCCCCCATTTATTATTCATTTGAATGGATTTTCTTCAATTAAATATCTAGTACAGTTCTACTGATTTTAGACTGAAATTTAAATTTCTAGATCTTATCTTTTCAAAATGCCTTATAAACTTAGTAATATATAAGCAATAGAACATAAAACACGTTATTTTCTACTTATTGATAATCAATATTCCTATTATGCTAAGCCGAATAGTTTCATAATACTTAAGATCAATATTCCAACTACTCCAAAGTCTGAATCGCCAAATGTCGAGCCTTCAAATCCAGTATTCCCCAACAACACTAATAGGATTGCTGGTATAAAACTAATGATAATTCCGTTAGCAAATGATCCAAACATCGCTCCTCGTCGACCACCTGTAGCATTTCCGAATACTCCTGCTGCAGCACCTGTAAAGAAGTGTGGTACTAGACCTGCAACGATTACTTTTAACCCTACGAGAGGAAGAATGAACATTGATAAAAGTCCCGCCACAAAGCTAAATAGAAATCCGATAATGACTGCATTTGGTGCAAATGGGAAGATAGTTGGGCAATCTAACGCCGGTTTAGTATTTGGTGCAACTTTCTCAGCAATTCCCTTAAATGCAGGAACAATTTCTGCAATCAACATACGTACGCCAGCTAGAATAATGTAAACCCCTGCGGCAAATGTGATCGCTTGCATCAAAGAGAATACAATAAAATTGGAGCCGCCCGATAGTTTTGTTTCAATATATCCTTGACCAGTAAACAAAGCTACGACAACAAAGAATAGTGCCATAGTAAGCGAGACAGCTACTGAAGTATCTCGTAAAAAACCAAGAGATTTAGGAACTTTAATCTGTTCTGTTGTTTTTTCTTTATTTCCAAACCATTTCCCAACGTTTGCAGAAATAATATATCCAATTGTACCAAAGTGCCCGATTGCAAAATCATCGCTTCCTGTAATTTGTCGTACATATGGTTGTATGATAGCAGGGAAGATTACCATGCATAGCCCCAAAATAATAGAACCAACTAGGATAAGTGGAGCTCCACTTAGTCCTCCAATAGACAATGTAACGGCAATTAAGCAAGCCATAAATAATGTGTGATGACCTGTTAAAAAGATATATTTAAACTTAGTAAAACGGGCAAGTACAATGTTAACAACCATTCCAAGTACCATAATAAGCGCAGTTGAGGTTCCAAACTTGCTTTGTGCAGCAGCTACAATGGCTTCGTTATTTGGAATAACCCCTTCAACATGAAAGGCATGGTCAAACATTTGGCTAAATATATTGAGTGCACCAATCAGAACTGTTGCACCTGCTCCGATAATAATAAAGCCCATTACAGTTTTTAAAGTACCGGATACAACATCCGCAGCAGATTTACGCTGTAGTATTAAGCCAATAAGAGCGAAAATCCCCACTAATATGGAAGGTGTACCTAAAATATCCTTCATAATAAGCTCTAACATAACTATTGACCCCTCCATTGATGTATTTTATACTATGTGTGCTTTTAATTTAGACGTAATTTCTGGAATACTCATCATATTTTCTAGTGTAACAATTGTACGGCTTCCATCATCTAATTGTCCTACAATATCCGCAGCTCCAATAAAAATATCTGCCTGTACTGTTCTTGCTGATGTTAAATCGGTATGATCTACTTCTGCTGTCTTCCCCATTTCTGTCAACGCTTTCTTTACGTTCATTTCCATAATAAAACTGCTTCCTAGTCCATTTCCACAAACAACCATGATTTTCATACTGTTTCCTCCTTGTGTTATGCTAAATGAGATTCTAATTTAGACGTAATTTCTGGAATGCTCATCATATTTTCTAGTGTAACAATTGTACGGCTTCCATCATCTAATTGTCCTACAATATCCGCAGCTCCAATAAAAATATCTGCCTGTACTGTTCTTGCTGATGTTAAATCGGTATGATCTACTTCTGCTGTCTTCCCCATTTCTGTTAACGCTTTCTTTACGTTCATTTCCATAATAAAGCTGCTTCCTAGTCCATTTCCGCAAACAACCATGATTTTCATGCTGTTTCCTCCTTCGAATATTTATGAATGTAATCTAATAAAACTGATTTATCTGAACTTTGTAAAATATCTTCGATGTTAGATGGTTCACCAAGTAATTTTGTTAACTGAACTAATGCACGTAAATGTGTCTCATTATCCACAGCAGCCAATACAATAATAAGTCTAACAGGTTTATCTGGTGCAAAGTCTACTGCTTCATCTAGTTTCAAAAGACTCATGGATAAAGAACGTACTCCCTGCTCAGGACGCGAATGAGGAATCGCTACCCCTGGAGTAATAACTACGTATGGTCCATTAAGTTCAATTGATTGAATCATGGCTTCTACATATCTTTCTTCTACAGTTCCTAATTCTACAAGAGGTTGCGACGCAACTCGGATTCCCTCTTTCCAATCAGAAACACGGGACTTTAATTTAATAGTTTGTGATGTGAGTAATTCTTCTAACACGGGTTTCTCTGCCTCCTCCAATGAATACTTATTTACTTTTTGTGTGTGAATATAGATTTGTGACTGAAGAGCTTTTTCAAGTTGACTCGGTTCATGAATTGTCGCATGTTGAGAAATAACTTTTAATAAGGAAGTAACATCCCAGTTCTGTGTTGTATATCCATACAACTCTTGCATCACTTGTTGACGTAGCTTTTGCTTGTCACGCATTTCTAAAATAGGCGGAACTACGAATAATGCTGCTCCTGTTCTAAGATGCACAGTTGAAAATACCAAATCATATGCTAGAGAATAATTGGCTGCATCTCGAACGGATAAAACATCTAAGAATAAAACATCTGGGAACAATTCTCGCAAGGTATAAACTAAGATATTACTAATACCAATCCCATTTGGACATACAACAATAGCTCGCTTTCGATCGTCGAGTGTAGTTCCTTGTCTGCGAAGCCATCCTCCAAAATAGATGGTAAAATACGCCACCTCATCTTCAGGAACGGAACAACCTATCGCTCTCTCTACTGGCCATAAGGATTTTTTTGTGAGGTGATATAGCTCAGGATACACCCTTTGAACCCGCCCAGACATTGCATTTGTATGGGAAATACGATACTGCATACGATAATACGCAGGTCTAAAATGAACATACAGTTGTTGATAAAACAAATCCTTGTCCTGCAAGTGTATGCATGCTAACCTTTCAAACTCTTCCACAATTTCTTGTAAGAGTTCTTGAATAACATTATCGTCTTTTAATGGGGATACATCTCTCGTTCGATTCATGCTTAATAGATGTAAAGTTGCATACAATCGCTCAGTTTGATCCCAAACAGATTGAAAGGCATTCGTTTGTGTCATTTGCTCAACCAGCTTGTATTCGTTAGTAGAAGTAAAGCCTTCCCCACTATCAATAAATTCTAATGATTCTCCCTTTCCTATTAGCTGATCTGTACATAAAAACAAATAGGTCAGCTCTTGTAGTCGTTCATCAGTAAATGTAACGCCTAATTGTTCTTCTAATTTCTCTAGCTGTGACCGAATAGAACGGATTTTGTTCTTCTGTTTGCCCCATATAAGTTCTGTGACAAGATTACTGCTTTTACTCTGTAATACCTCACGTAAGATTTGTTCTAAGACATACCTCTTTATATGACTATCTCCTT
>Ga0268255_10001105_pt1 | contig 16501 bp, 18 predicted proteins | sample AgamicOrMarz_FD_200256 | JGI IMG/M metagenome (GOLD analysis project Ga0268255, IMG submission 200256) | Agave microbial communities from Guanajuato, Mexico - Or.Ma.rz (v2) (version 3) | ecosystem: Host-associated > Plants > Phyllosphere > Phylloplane/Leaf | place: Guanajuato, Mexico...
CGCCACCTTCGCTGTTTAAAGCTGTTTACCTAATCAACTTGATAAAAAACCTATAAAACTAATAACACCTACATCACTCTTCCAATCCGGCTTTTCTTTGCCCCCACCACAAGGTTGCATTAACACCAATGGATAAGAACGGCTCAGGCGGAACTTTGTTTGGGCCTGAGGTTTCTAAAAGAAAATCAATCAAGTCACTACGCTGGCCTGCAATCCAGTCAGCTAACAACGTACCTGTGACTGTTCCGCGGGTAATTCCCAGACCGTTACAACACAAAGCACCAAATACATTTGGAGCAAGTTGACCAAAGAAGCCTTTATGGTTTTGCGATAATGCCAGTGAACCACTCCACGTATATTCAAAGTTAACGTCTGGCAACATTGGAAAACGGTTGTCAAACGAACGCTGATGCTTAGAAATAAAACGCTCTAAACAATGCGGCTTTGGTTTTCCATTTGGGTTAAAACTAAAACTGTTACGCATTAAAATACGGTTGTCGTGGGTACGGCGAACGGTACTACCAAAAGGATCTGATGGAATCACGCCCCAGAAATCTTTACCGCCCAGTTCAGCTTGCTCGCTTGGTGTTAAAGGACGAGTCATGCTTGCATATAAAAAGACTGGCAACATGGTGCGTTTTAACTGTGAAAAACCAAAACGTTGCCCAAAAGCATTGTTTGCCAGAATCAATTTATCCGCAGTGATTTGACCAAGATCATGCTTTAATACAACTTTATCACCGTATTCAACTTCAGTAATTGCGGTATTTTCATATAGCGTGACATTCGACGGTAAACTGTCTGCCAAACCTTTGACTAACGCCGATGGTTGAAGCAACATCGTTCCTGGTGTAAACAATGCTTTTTTATAAAATGAGGTTCCAATATGGCTTGGCAATTCTGAACCATGAATGACTTGGTACTCTTGCCCGAGTTTATCTAAACCACGTTGATAAGCTTCCAAAACCTTAATACCACGGTCTTCTACCGCACCTTGATATTTGCCGCTTGGGCGCATGTGACAATCAATTGCATGTTTATTCACTAAGTCGTGCAGAATAGATTGACCCAACAAATTGAGCTTCAGAGTAGTTTTGGCAATGTCGATATCACCAATATAGTCTTCGGCGCCAATATCATGTGGAAGATCAATTGCAAAACCTGCATTTCGACCAGCCGTACCAAAACCAACTTCTTGTGCTTCAATCAAGATCACTTCATCATTTGGAAAATTGAGTGCCAATTGACGTGCTGCGGCTAAGCCCGTATACCCTGCACCAATGACTGCCCAGCGTGCTGCGCTTTTACCTGTATGGCTTGGTTTAACCATTCGTTTTGGGCTGAGGTGATACCATGCACATCGTTGGTCATCGGCAGGTAAGGCTGTAACTTTAGTCATTTCAAAAACTCCATTTATATTGTCCACTCACCTACTTTTCCTGTAAGTGAAAGTATTATTTGTAAAAGGTTTTGCCTTTAATTAATAAGTAAGTGGAACATCAATACCTGCCGGAACAACATATTCAGTCATTCGACGGCGAGATAAATCCATGTGCACGCGGATCAGCTCACCAGCTTCACCTGCGTTATGACGCTCAATCGCATCAATAATCTGGTCATGTTGAATAACCGCTGTATCAAGGTCTTCTTGCATATCTGATGAAGTCGGTTGGCGATAGAAAATCTTTCCTAAACGCGCATGATCAATCAGTAAGCGCTCTAGACTCGGCATCAGATATGCGTTTTGGGAAATCTTTCCTATTTCCAAATGGAATTGGTTGTTATAGTAAACACGGCCTTCCAAGTCATTTTCATCAATGGCTTTACGAAATTGCATCTGGATTTCTTTCAATTGATCAATATCAATTGAACTAGCATTAATTGCTGCCAATTGTGTCGTAGCGATATAAACTAATGGCGCAGCTAAAAAGAAATTACGTAGTGATTGATGGCTCATCGAAGAAACACGAGCAGCGCGATTTGCTTCAAGCTCAAGATAACCTTCGGCTGCCATTTGACGGATGAGTTCACGAACGGGTGATCTGGAAATTCCAAATTCTTCGCTTAGGGATATTTCATCTACAATAGCGCCCGGTGCCAATTCCATACTAATAATGCGGCGTTTTAATGTTTCGGCTAATCGTATTTTCTTATCCATCTTAACCACTCCATCCATAAGCCTGAGCTCGGTTCCTACCTTTATAGAAAATGTCTACAATTTGTATAATTCTCCATTTCTCAAATAATACAATGTGTCTACAATCCAAAAAGATAAAGAAAAGGACAGAAAATATAATGAATTTACCAATCTTTTATATTGCTATAACGAATGTCCTCTTTTTCAAAAAAATAAAAAGAATCTCTTGTTAATAGCTATATCTATATAGATATAGCTATTTCATGCTTAGTTTGATTAGTATTACGATGCTATCCTCAAAGCCTGCTCTAAAGCACGTTGTTTAATAGTAGCCCCCATCCCAAACCATGCTGAATCCATCCGATGATCTGTTGAAATCGCACGTCGCTCGTGATCGACAAACTCGGTAATACTGCACAACAAGCCATAAGCAGTATCTTTGGCTGAAGCTAACTCTGCTCCACGTCCATGTCCGTTAAACATGGTCATGACCTTAGACATAGCACGTCCATTTGGTTCAGTTTTATTGTCGGCTTTGGATGAGTGGATTTGTTTAGGTATGGCTACATTACGGTAAAACTGAATGATGCTTTCATCCTGTTCGGCAATGCTTAGATTGGTATTATTGAATACGGCATTGAAGTAGGCTGCTGCTTCCTGTTGGGTGACTTTACGCTGGCTGAGTTGCTTCATTTCATACACATGCTCATCCCATGCGCGCACTGAAATACCTAGTTGCTGTTTGATCTTCTCTGAATCGAACTTGGTACTGTGTGGAACTTTCACCACACCAGCACTGCTGTTTTGCCCACGTAAAGCAATCGCCAAAGTGTTGTTACATACCACCCGAATACTAGTGAACTGTGCCGTGGTTGCCAGCGTGCCATCGCATGCAGTTGCCAACAAAATGTAGCCATTACTGATATCCTTACTTTTTAATGCTGCGGATTGTCCTGTTCTTGCCAATGCCCAGAACTTACGTCCGCCTTTTAATACACCCGCCGTTTCCAGTTCAAAACCTGATTGCTCAGTGAGGTCTTTGTAGAAATTTAATATCTCCATCGGTTGTACTTCCTGATAACGCTGACTCACCACCGATAATGGTGCATGAGTATCTGAACGATAGAGCACTCGTTGTTCTTCAAAGGGTAGAATGATACTTTGCCCCCGTTCATTCTTTGCCATATAACTGACATTGGATGATTCAATTCGCCAGTCCATACCTGCTTGTTGAGCCCACACTTCTATCGGCTGATTTTGAGGGAGTTGATTGCCCAGACCATGCCAAGGGGTTTGACCAACAAAAGCCATTGTTTCTATTTGATGTGCCATGATTATTTTCCTTCTTAAGTGATTTAAATAATTTTGAATGCTGTAAAAGATGAGAATTACGCGAAGCCTGATTGCTGGATTTCAAACTGCTCCAGACATTGCTCACATTGGTAATGTAGGGTCACCATGTTGTCTTGATGCTGCACATAGAGCAGAAACATTCCACCAATCACCAAACCAACAAAGCCACCCACCAAGGGATGAACAGGACTGCGTTTGGACAATTGCATACAGGCTGCCGCCAGCGACATGGGTGAAAATGATGAAAGCTTTGCAAATACACCCGAAGTTGGCTCAGTCTGGCGGAGTAATGTGATGTGTAATGAATGACAGTAAGGACATTGGTGCATGGTCTTCTTCCTTAAATAAAAGACATAAAGAGCCTGCGAAGTCGCAGGCTCTTTATGTCTTGGTTAGATTTTCTTATTTAATGAGCACGCTGTTTATTTTTACAGTCAGCAACTGCTTGTGGAATAGAACGTAAACTTGGGTGACAAGGATCACTTCGCCCAGGGATATAAATGCCTCCAAATTTTCGAGGTTTTACACCAATAAATCGGACAAAAGTTCGATGACTACTATATGGAATCCTTGCCTCACTCATTGCATTATGGACAGTCGCATTACTCAGTGCTAAAACCTGTTCACACTCATTAAACATAGACACCTTAAATGTTCTTTGGACTCCACTTTTTAGAACACCACGATACATACAGTTCACTTGCCCAGAATAGCCTTGTTGTTGAATTAAATAGGCAGGTACTTCATGTGACTGTAAATCCAATGCATAAGTTGAAATGCTTATGGCTGCAAATCCAATACCTAGAAATAGTTTTTTCATTTCAATTTCTCTTTATTGAATAAATCATTAAATTTCTTTTTGATTTGGTTGATAGCAAGGGATAAATTCTTCATAGATTTCCTTACCTGTTTTCTTATTAATTACAACCTGATACCAACTACATTGATATCGTGCCGAGGTAACAACTGCACGATATAAGTATCCATCGCTGCCGAGATCCATCCACCCTTCCATAGCAACCACAACATCTGATACATTTGGTCGAGCAAAAACTTCATTGGCAAAGGTAGGCAGATTGGCTTGGATAAAAGCAGACATTTTCTTGACAGTTGCAGGTGCTTGATCAACTCGCTGTAAACCATAGGCAGTAGGATCATCTGTCATCTCCAAGCCTTCATGATACTCAGCATCAATTTGTGCAAGAAGTTGAGCATTATTGAGTTTCTTATACCCTGGGGCTGTAAAGTCAGGAAAACCCAGTTCAGGATAGACTTCTCCAGTTCCACTACCTTGCAGAATATTTCCATTGAGCTGACTAGAAACATGTTTGACTTTAATCGGCTCACTTTTGGTTTCTGGTTCTGCCACAAATTCAGATTCACTCACTTCATTTACAGGTTCAGATACTGCGGTTTTCTCAACAACTTGTGTGGGAACATTCATTTCTGATTTAGGTTTAAGTAACTTGTCATAGCCGACCCATCCTGCCAGTACCACAACAAGTGCAGATAAAACGCCAGTAATAAAAGTCTGGATATGAGTGTTCTTAGGTTGTGTTGTCATCATGCTTTCCCCTTTCGGTTTCATGAAATTGCTTTATGAATGAGAGCAATTCGTCAGCTCTCTCATTGAGGTAATATGTATTTAAAATTTCTTTATTTATGATTTTCCCGATTGAGGTCAGCTTGATCAAAAGCTGGGACTTCATCATTATCAGTAATGCTTGTCACGGCTGTATCAGCATGACTCATTGTAGGACGGCGGATATCTTCAAGCATCTGCTCTGTTGATTGATCCCGTGCATGGTCATAGGCATAAAACAAAGCAAAAGACAGGATAAAAATCACTATATAAGCTGCATACCATCTCCAGCGCCGTTTCAAACGTTGTGTATTGATCTTCATCGGCTACACTTCCAGATAGGCTTTTAATACGGCTCTGGCCTGATTGAGTTGCTGGGCTTGTTGCTCAATAAGATGTTGTACTGATTCGGGTAGGCTCTGGTATTTATCAGGGTGGAAATCTGCCATTTTTTTGCGGTAAGCAGCTTGCAGGGTTTGTTCACTTAATAGTTCGGGTTGAATCTCAAGAAGTTGGCATGCCTGTAGTTGTTCCTGATTCAGATCAGAAACTTTTTTCTGACTCATTTCACCTGCCAGACACTGATAAATAATTTTAACGAGGTCTGGAAAGACTGCCCTAGAGACGTTAGTTACACGGCATAAATGAGTCATGAAGAGATCAGCCTGATTCTGCTCAACTTCACCGAGTGCCATGGCATAGACCAGTTGCTCAATCATCTCCCTACGGAAGTTATAGGCGAGCTTATCCTTAAGATCTGCCAGACGATGTAACAGATCTTCATAATCAAAATGCATCTGTTCACTCAGTAGTTTTTCGACATACTGATGCACTGCCTTATCATTCAACTTGGTAAAATGATCAGATACAGCCTCTTTCGATCGGGCATTCCATTGCCCTGCACTATAGGTAATGAAGTAGGCAAATAGATCAATCATGATCTGCATCTCGGCATCAATATTTATGCTTGTCTGCTTGGTTCCTTGTATGCTTGTCTGCTTGGTTCCTTGTTTGCCCTGACAACACTCATTTAAGAATGCGACCAGCGTTCTTACCACACCTTTGTCAAGTTGGGTAAAGTTCAGTTCATCCTGACCGTTAATCAGAAGGGAACTGGTGAGTATTCCAATATCTGCATCTACGCGCTGAATATGTTCAAACAGATAGGCTTGTTCATCCTCAAAGCTGGCTTTGTAAAATATCCCTTTTGCCGTGAGGCACATCCCGACTTTGGCACTGCCAAACACCGTGTCATCAATCAACATCAATACATCGTTAGGGCTGACACTATGAGGAAGATAAGTCATAGCACCTTGTAGCTTCTTATTAGGAATGACTGGCGCAAAATAGATATTATCGCTACTTCGTAATAAGGGCACCCACTGACTTTGCTGGATTCGATCCGATATGCTCATCATCATGCCCCTAGAAGAACCAGCGTATAAATATAAAAGGCCAGACTAGAGCACGACCAAGTAGATAAGCCCCAGATTGTCCCGGATATTCCCAAATGCAATACAGCCAGTAACCAATGACAATCGTGAAATAAAAGGTAAAAAATGGATGTTTCATAATCAATATTCCTAAATTGAGTTGCATAACCCCTTCCCGTTGCCCTACAGGCAACAGGAAATGAGTGGCTCAATAATTTGCTTAAGGCTTTAAATATCTGGTGTTAGAGCTTGTCTACACATTGCTGACCTGACTGATACATCACACGGTCTAGGTCATTTGGAAGATAGCTCATACGTTCAATCTGGCGCATAACCTTGCGACCATAGTGTTCTTCGACCTTGTCATAGACACAGGAACAGTAGCTACGGCTGCCACCCATGTTGTAACAGCCCTGTTTAACTCCCTTTTCAAACTGGGAAGAACAGCCATTTAAAATCAGAACACTGACACCCACTACACCCATCAGAATCTTATTTTTCATCGTTTTATCCAGAGACATGGTCATGGAGTTTAGGCTTTTTTAGACAACAAGAAGCCCTGCCACGGTATAGCCCACATGACATATTTATTAAGTTAAATTTTTAGACGAAAAAAAACTAAAGCTTGAGGAACAGTAAGTTCATCAAACCCTATTAAGACTAATCAGGGGGTGTAAAAAAAATATGCATAGCCAACTCCTTATATTTGGAGTTCTGCCAAAGCATTAATTTAGAATTATGGTGGCAGAACGAGAAAGGGTTAGCAGACTGGTACGACAACCAGCACACACGAATGTGTCCCTCTCCCGTCCTACCGCTACGGGAGGGAACGAGTGGTACACATAGAATTATTCCTCAGAAGGAATAGATTCTGATGCGGTCGTATACGGTCTGCTAAAACCGCTGGCGATGTAGGCCAGTATGCAAAGGATAATGTGCAACATTTAAGGTGTCAATGATCTATCGACTAAGTCGTCAAGTGATTGTTATTGTTTTTTCATTAGATTATAAGAATTTATCATTCAAGGTATGGTTAATAATTGGATATCAAACTGAGCTGCAGCTCTTCTAATAATATCTATCTTATCCAAATCAGGATGTTTTCTATAACCATAACGATGAGCAATCAATTCAGCCATTGTAAGTTGTATTACTTGTTCGCGATAAGGAAATAAGAGTAATACATACCCTTCTTCTTGATTGATATAAAGACTATTCATTGAACTTGGACCAAGCTCAATGGTAAACGGTAATTTCTCATCAATAGATAAAGACATTATCCATGACTGCCCTGACTGTAAAACTACTATAGCCACTGCACCAGGATATCCAACCATTTCGCCCAACAGATTATTATTTAACAGCAAAGAAATCGTTGAGGCGCCGCGTATTTTAAAATTTTCTCTACTTCGCTTAGGCCATAGTCCATTTTGAACTTCATCTAAAGAGGTGTAATTCAAAAAATCTTCACCAAAAAGTGAATAACCTACCCCTAACTGGAGTTTACATCTAAAGCGTTGATCAAATTTCATATCAACTAATACTTTGCTAGAAAGGTTTCCTTCACGGATTAAATTTCTAATCACATCACAATTTTTTAAATCTTCTAAGGTTTGAGAGTTAAATCCCAATTTTTCAGAGTCAACTAACTTTCCATTGGAATCTACTAATTTAGCGGCAAGGATCTTTCGTACCTTACGTTTTTTTAAAGCACGATGAAGACTACGTAATCCCAGTAAAAACTTTTCTTCACTATCTGACACAGGGAAAAAATATACAACTGATTCCTTTTTCCTTGTATCTATAGGATTACCTCCCGCATATGAAGCCATCCTTTCATCATGGGGACGAACCCATACAACTGTTTCACCAGAGGGCCCTATCCAATGCTCTGATATATACTGATTTGGCATATAAAGATCTTTTATATCCACCTTTCCTATATAACGAAGGGGTAAACCTGGATCATCTACTTTTGTACACAGTGAACGTGCTGCTTCCGCCATATAATTGGTGATAAACCATGACTTTGCATAACAAGCATCAACCCATAATCCCAAATTATTGTTACAGGTATTACATACATTGGTGAGTTGAAAAATTGCAGGAGCACATTCCCCTCCCATGAATTGAGGAATAGCATGTTCTAAGCTGGCCTCAGCATGCTGTTTTTCATAGCCACAATACAAACATGTAAATGAATCACTCATGGCCACTCCTCTACAGTGAAGTAATCGATTGAAAATATTAATTAAAATTGAATCAGTCCAATTCAAATATTTTATCTTGTAAAATCAACTCAGTCTTTACACTACGGCTTTTAATCTTTTATATATAATTTAAATATTGCTAACTTTTTAGAAGAAAAGTTTAGTCATGTTTAATTCATCAAGCTGTAAATTAGCCATTTATAATAGTTGGTCCAAAGATTCCATCATTATCAATCGCCTAGTAAGGAATAGAATATTAATATGTCACACAAAATTTTTCTAAGTCATAACCACAACGATAAACCATTAGTTGAAGCTGTAGCACTTAGATTAGCTAGCATATTCGGTCAAGATCAAGTGTTTTATGATTCTTGGACCATTCGCCCAGGTGATGGCATTATTGATCAAATGAATAAGGGCCTTGAAGCACCAGAGTTCGTTTTTTTCTTCGTATCCACTAATAGTCTCAAAAGTGATATGGTTAAATTAGAATGGCAGAATGCTCTTTATTCAGCTTCGAAAGGAAAGACTCGTCTAATTCCTATTCGTGTCGATGGATGTGACATGCCTGCACTTCTTAAACAATCATTGTTCATTGATATGTATACCATTGGGCTAGAAGCCGCAATTTCTCAAATTGTTAGTGTAGCTCAAGGAAATACCTCGTTCACTCCACAATTTCAAACCTTCTCGAATTTAACCCACAGCATTTCTAATCTAGATGATGGTTCAATTGAAATTACAATCCAAGCTTCACACATGATGGAACCTAATCCAAACTTCGCTTTTGTTGTATTAAATGAAGAGTCTGAAATTAGCTATTGGATAAAGGGTCAACCTGGCATATTAAGTAGTTTTTTTCAAAATGCCTTTCAAATAAATGATAACTCTATGGCAAATGCAGTGGTTATGAAACCAGTAAATGAAGCTCTAATCCCTAAGAAACCATTAACTTTTCAGCTCATGAAACAAAGTGGGGCAAATTTAAATCTTATTCATGTTTTGCATGAACAAGGAGAAAATAAGTGGTCTATTGTACCTCTAGGATGAAAGGATCATAAAAAATGTTTCGGTTAAGATGTCTTGGGGGTCCACTATATGGACAAGAATATTCTCATGCACATAATGAGTTTATTTTTAAAGACAAACAGACAGGAAAACAGACGCGTTATCGTAAACAGACTTTAGACTTTGCACCACCACAAGAGTTTTTTGTAGCAGAGTCAATTTCTCATGCATTCGCCCATAATCTTGCTTTGCCGTTAAAAAAGTAGCTTTGTAGTTAAGCCCGCGAATAGGGCTGTTGATCAGCCCTATTCCCAAATGAAGCCTAATAAGGTTGACGTGATCCCTTTCCATGGAAACGTCTGAAACCATGCGGCCAGATTCTGACATTCATTGAGTCTGCATCAACATTTAAAAAGTCCTGTTGCAAGAGTCGCTCAAAATCACTCACATCATCAAATGCAGCAAACATTTTAGCAAACGGATCACTATCTTCTGTGAGCTCTTTATTCAAGTTGACTACCATCCCTCTGTACTTCGTTGCAAAATTCCACAATCGGGCGATTTGCAGCATTAACGCAGAATTGTCCTGATAAATATAGCCATTGAGCGTTAATGAGAATAACATCCCGTACTCCCCGCTTTCAGTGAGCTGAACAACACGCTGATACTGAAAGAGATAATCAAATGGGAAATAGTTATACCGATTTAACAATAGTTCAAACTGACGAATATCTTTGCTCATATTAAAAATAGACGTTACAGAAGCGTAACCCGGCAAATACCCTAGATACAGATTAATCTTATTTAACGCATGCTGATGATGCTTAGTCGCTTGTTGGTAAGCCTTTTGGTAATACTCCACTCTCTTGGCATGTTTTACATTTTTATCTTCAATCATTTCCACAAAGGAAGGTACAGAAAATATTTTTTGTAATTTAACCAGAATCAGATCAATCATCTGTTCCTTTTCTGGCTGGTTAAGCTCAAGGTTTAAGCCGACCAGTTTTAATTCTCGTTGGCTGGCATGGAAGCACATTCTGAAATAATTTAACCATAGTCCACATTCTATTGTAGGCATCAGGCAAATCTGCGACCAGTCTGAGAAGTACTCTAATAAATGGGAGCGCCAGAACGAGGCATCATACTCACCACCGCGTTTAAAGCAAACACTCAAATAGAGTTTATAAATATCCTGTTCCAAACGCGGAGCAACCTGATGTTCATAGTGAGTTAAAGTAATTGGGTGCATGTTTTGACTTCCTGTATTTAAGTTCATAGGAAGTACTGATCAATATTTTTTTATTGCGCTGATCTTTAAATCTCTACAAAAGTAATCTTCTGGCTCTTTTAACGCTGGGCCAGTTTAGACTCAATCCATTGATTAATTTCAAAGGCGGACCAACCCACTCGTTTTGTGGTGAGTCGAACCTGTTTTGGGAAAGTAGGATCATAGTATTCTGATTTAGGGTCTAACAAACTGTAGATCGTGGCACGGCTTAAGCCTGTAAATTCGATGACCTGATGAATGTTAATGATTTTATTCATCACAAAGGTAGTTTGAGTGAAAGACGCATTCATGAGGGTTCCTTTTAAATGATGCGTGCGTTTGTGCACATACCATGAGCCAACCCAATAAAAAATAAATAGAGAACCTAGAAACAAACCCAAAAAATTAAACGAGCAAATAAAGAAGAGAGCTCAATGGCTCTCTTCTCTACAAATACATCAACACTTCAAAACGGTAATTTGATATCGTCATCTATCTTTCTGGATTGACGGAGCATGTACAAACTCGGTGTAAACTGACCATGACTAAACGTTTTCATCCCAAACACTTTTACTCGTAACCGTTGTTCATACTTAGTCGGATCAGCAAGATACAAACCGAGTCGAATCGCATTGTTCACTTTCGCTATATCTTTTCGTTTCACCATTCCCAATCCATCTAAACCCTTTTCTTTGTAAGACTTTCTCTCCTTCGCAGTATGCTTGTTGAACCCTTTCCCAAAAACACCCGTAATTTTCTCCCATAAATCACCGACTAAGTCCGCATGCCACCAGTCACCTTTTCTGATTGAGCCGTTATAAATCAGGAGTAAATGAATATGGTACGCACCTGTTTCCCCACCCTGTTCTAATGCCCATGCGTAACCAACTAGGTCTTTAAAGCCAGTATCCTTATCTGAAATCCGTTTCCGTAAAGTCTTTAAGTGGCCTTCAACATCTGCAATAGAAAGCTCATCCAAAGAATCTGTATAGTATTTAAGTTCTTCCCGAACCCATAAAGTTTTACGATGCTTTTGGATGATGTTTCTCAGGTATTGTTCTAGTTTGAACCGATTCTCATATTCTTGTTTGTAAAAATTATTCTGATCTCGACGCCATGCTGCTTGTGATACATACAAAGCTCTACAGATTTGCATATATTCATCCGTATATGGAATTTCAGTGTGTGGCCAACCATATTGCTGATTCAGACGATCTACAACCTCAATGACTCGAATAAAGTAATTTACTGGAAACATCAGTTGAAGATTGCGTGTGAGGATCTGTTTAAATGCAGGGACCAAATCACATCCTTGCCGCGCATATGCCCGAAGTTTTTGTATAGTACTTCGTTTCGTTTGATCACCTTTCTCTAATACCTGACTCACCTCTATGATCAGGCGCTCTATAGCCATGAGTATTTCTGTTTCATTCAACATGCTGGTCTACCTATTCAGTTAAGCTTCATAGGTATGTCAACTCAATTATTTTTTATATTTGACTGTAATAAATACACTATCAAGTAGCCTTGACACTACTTGATAGAAGATCCAACTGATTCTCTCAAGGTAATGCACCTATCATATGAATCATGAGCTTGGTGGATCTAGAGATGGAAGTGTCTGTAGCAATAGAGATAGCAATTGCCGTAGTGAAAGAGATATAAGTTTGTAGTAGTAATAGATATATATTAATAATATCTTTTACCCACTAAACCAGCTAAAAAATCTCGTCGTATTCACGAGAAGCCTATCAATAAAAAAGCTAGCTATACCGAGATTTTTTATAGAGAAACCTCAAGCGGAAGTTAAGCCTGTTTTTTTGTCTTTTTTCTGGTTCTTTTTTTGTAGCCAGTTCGCCCGCGAATCAAGCTTTGTTTCTGAAGTATGGCTGTATGCATCCAGTATAAATTACGATGAACCAAGGCAAATAAATGACTTGATGCATAACGTTGAGAATGATGCGTTTTAAGCTTTTGAAAAAGTCCTGCTCCAAAAGACTCAGCGAAATCAATAATTCCATCCTGAAAGGAAATTTGCTCAACCTTGATTTCATCAATTTTCATAACATTCTTCTTTTTATCCAGACGCAATTCTACCTGATGCATGAGCTCGTCAAACCAGCTTTCTGGTCCCGTTGATTCTATATAATTTTCATCCAGATAAAATGTAATGGTTGCGATGTATTTAATCTTTTGCTCATCGACCTGCTGAAAACTCCAATATCCAATATACCCCATGAGTTCTTGATGAGTTTGGTTAAAATAATCAATGATGTTTTTCAAAAGAGTATCTATTGGTTTTAAAGTTTGAGACGTTAAAACGGTAATTGTAAATTGTACATCACGGTGGAGGTTTGGCTTTTTTTCTATTTTTTTAACATAGCTCTCAACCGCCAGAAATGATCTTTTTTTAACTCGCTCCTGTACCTTTAACCACTCTTGCAATGATTCAGTATGGTTCCGTTGGCTAGTCAGCAGTGTACTTAATTTGGTAAAGGCGCCTTTGGGCATCAAATTCCTATCTACCAACCCTTTTATTTGTTCCAGAAACATTCTAAGAGGTAAAGTCATGAGTTCCCGGATCTTCTGATGCAATTCATTTTTATATAAGTTAAAAGCATAGACATTGAAATGTTGCTTTTGGACCATTAAAAAAGCGGCAATAAAACATAGAACTTGTGGGCCAACAAAATCAGAATACCCAAGTAAAATTTCGATATTTTTTTGTTCCTGTGCGTAGTCTTGAATTAATCTACCCCAATCATTTTCAATGATTTCCCGTTCCTCAATCCTCACTGGATTTCTTTTCCAGACAGGTGCTAAAGTCACCGCAATTTCCATCCGTATCATTGCCTGTGCAAAATCTCGAACATTCTGGCTATATGGCTGGTCAATATAGGGGATGTATTCATAACACAATCCAATATCCTTAATATCTTTTTGCAAAGGCTTTAGAACATTTTTTAAATCTAATATTTGTAATAGAGATGAGTCTTTCTGATGATGTCCCAACTTTCTTGGTTTTCTCGGAGTAACAGCTTTTTTAGGAATTTCTATAGACTTTTTGACAAAGTCATATGGCTCACTTTCAACCCAGAAGTTCTGCCCAGAAAATATTTGTAAGAGATAGGGTGCGTTGGCAATATAAGCAAGTGTTGTCCTCACGAATTGGACATAACTTTGTGTTTTTTTAGAAATAACACCTGCTTGTAAGGTCCTGGTACGATACAGCTTGAGATTGAGGAGTTCTACCGAATTATCTAAAGATTCAAGCCCCCCAGTACATATCGCTTTCCAAACAGTAGCAACGTTTTTATATAATTCATCAATCGATAAACTTTTTAAATTTTCAAAAATGACTACACAAAAGTAAAAAAATTGCCCATCAATACCGTATTCAAGTTTATAAAACATTCCTAAATAATGTTCACTATCTTGTATTTCTTTTCTGAATTTTTCAAAGGACTGATTTAAGAATGGGAAGGAACTTATCTCAGGGTGCATGGATACGAATACATTCACACAGAGTACTTTAACACTGTTTTTTGTTCCCAGCATTTGGTCAAAGATAGTTCGCAAGCTCTCTATACGTTGATCACGTGCTTGCCAATGCTCAAAATGAAAATACCGTAAAATACCCAGACTATGCTGTACAAGATACTTTTCCCTTCTCTCAAGCATATCCTGTGTGACGACTTCGCTATATACGGAAAAAAAGTCAGAATTGTTAACGATGATCTTGCTGAGCTGAAAAAGTACCTGGGTAAAATCTGGACACAGTAATACCTGACCATAGCCACCAAGTTGACCAATTAATCTTAGAATAGGCCACTCAGCTCCATCCTGATTTCCAGTAAAACCTCCTCCATCTAATTCAAATATTCCCACTCCGACTTCATATATTTCTTTTAATAAGCTGATTAACTCCCTTTCTTCGTCATATTCTAATTTTCCGTTATAGACTAGTCTTAAGGTTAATTTTTCAAACCTGTCCATAATTCTGAAATAGGCAACCAGAGTAGTGAACTCATTCTGCCCATATCCGGACTCCATTTTAGAAGGTCTGACTTGTGTCCTGTAAAAACTTAACAATGTTCTGAACTCTTGAAGACGTTGTGCTTCCTCTATTTCCGATAACTTCATTGTAAGCTTCCCCCTTCAGAAGTCCCATTATATAAGCTTCAAGAACTAAACAAATTAAAAATAGCACTTTTTTTCATAGTCTATAATTACACTTATTATGTCCTAAGAAAATCTTTTTATGGTTTTTAGCTAAAATTTGAATAGTCTTGGCAGTATAATTATTCAACAATAGAGTTTATTTTAAACAGAATTAAACATGGAAAAAGTAACCGTCCTCCAGCTCAGTAGACGAACTGGCTTATCTAGAACTCAAATCTATTACTTAAAAAAGAAAAATAAAATCAATATTATTGATGGAAAAATAGATTTGGATGAAGCAATGCCTGCTATTACTCAATTGCTGTGCAAGAAAAATAAAGAGAATGATGAAATTGGATTTAAACAGATTTTAAACATACTAGTTTTGCAAAATATCTCCCTACAAGAGCAGTTAGAGAGGGCTAAAAAGCATGAAAAAAATTTGAATGATGAACTTACCTATTATCGTAAAGTTTTAAATGAAAAACTAAGTTCAATCGAGAGAACAGTCTTAAAAGCAGACTCAATTAGCGAGGAGTCTATAGCAGGTGCTCCACCTCATTTAGAGAGCAGTCAAATAAATGAAATGGCGCTTAAATCAACAGAAGATAAAAAGATGTCATCTTTAAAAATTGCTAATGAAATTGCCAAACGTTTTATTATCAACCAAACAAATGAGTAAAAACATATAAATTACTCAAGATATGTTAAGTACAGTTCCAGTCTTCCCTGTCTTTCAGCCGAAACTAAGAGGATGTAAATAATGACTAGTGACCTATGCTTACCTCTTATTAATATCCATTTTTTCAGTTATTGTTTTTTGTATAACTGATTTATCGGTTAGAGCACTCATCTAAGAAACAATCATCAAGATACTTTTATGATGTTTTTGGGATCCTAATGTACGTAATCTAGAAAGCACGTGTTTTAACAACGAGTCGTCTTCTAATGTAGCAACTATATCAATATACAAATCAAAATGACCTCAATAAAAATTGAGGGACTATGAGCAATAAAAACAAGATCAAAAGTAAGTGTGCAGTACAATTACATATGAGTTTATTGTCTATGAAACAACTTAAACTCAATTTCTCTATTATCCAAAGCCATCTGAATTATTCTTATTTTGACTATTCCAATCCAAGTTTTAATGTGGGGTAGGATGAGGGGTAAAATAGCAGGTAAAAAATAAGCCCTTGTAAAAACAAGGGCTTATTCAGAATTTTGGCGGAAGCGGTGAGATTCGAACTCACGGAGGACTCACACCCTCGTCGGTTTTCAAGACCGGTGCATTAAACCGCTCTGCCACGCTTCCATGTGCGTAAGAATACAAAGCTTATTCATTTTATT
>Ga0268255_10001110_pt1 | contig 16462 bp, 17 predicted proteins | sample AgamicOrMarz_FD_200256 | JGI IMG/M metagenome (GOLD analysis project Ga0268255, IMG submission 200256) | Agave microbial communities from Guanajuato, Mexico - Or.Ma.rz (v2) (version 3) | ecosystem: Host-associated > Plants > Phyllosphere > Phylloplane/Leaf | place: Guanajuato, Mexico...
TCATACTGTTTTAAATATCGTAAACCACCATGAACTAGTTTAGTAGACCGACTAGATGTACCCGATGCAAAATCCTGCATCTCAACTAGGGCCGTACTCATCCCTCTAGTAGTTGCATCAAGTGCAATACCACAACCAGTTATTCCTCCACCAATTACTAATAAATCGAACTCCTTTTCAGCTAATGTTTTCTTAATCCTTTTCCTATTTAAACTTGAAAATTGTTCTTCCATTGTAAAACCTCACTTCAACAAATTTTCTAGTTGTCTTAAAAAAGCGACACAAAATGAGATCAATCTAAAATGAAAAAGGACCGCTACAATTACATCTACATGTAGAAAGGTCCTAGAGTTTTGAATTTAAAAATAGGTAAGTGGGTTACTTATTTAAATGCTAAAGTGGCATTAACTGCTTTTTTCCAGCCTGAATATAGCTCATTACTTAATTCAGTTGTCATTTGTTGTTCAAAGCATCGATCCATTTGCCATTGTCCGGCTATTTCTTCTCGGTTTTTCCAAAATCCAACTGCTAAACCAGCTAAATATGCTGCACCTAAGGCTGTTGTTTCATTTATTAACGGCCGCTCGACAGGTACATTCAAAATATCACTTTGAAATTGCATCAAGAAATTATTCTTAACAGCTCCCCCGTCTACTCGTAACGTTTTTAAAGAAATAGTTGAATCCGCCTCCATTGCTGTAAGCACATCTTTTGTTTGGTATGCAAGAGCTTCTAATGTAGCACGGATAAAATGTTCTTTAGATGTACCTCTTGTTAACCCAAATACTGCTCCACGGACATCACTATCCCAATATGGTGTTCCAAGTCCTACAAAGGCAGGTACAACATAAACTCCATCAGATGAGGTTACTCTAGTAGCATATTTCTCACTATCTACAGCATTTTTAATCATTCTTAAACCATCACGTAACCATTGAATAGCAGAACCCGCAACAAATATACTTCCTTCAAGTGCATATTCAACTTTTCCGTCTATTCCCCATGCAATTGTAGTTAATAATCCATGATTTGATTTCACAGCATGATTTCCCGTATTCATTAGCATGAAGCATCCGGTTCCATATGTGTTTTTAGCCATTCCCTTTTCAAAACAGGCCTGACCAAATAATGCTGCTTGCTGATCACCAGCTATACCAGCAATTGGAATCTCACTTCCAAAAAAATGATAACTTACAGTATTAGCATACACTTCCGAAGAAGGGCGGACACTTGGAAGCATACACTCCGGAACATCCAATATTTTCAATAAATCTTTATCCCATTTTAATTCATGAATATTATACATCATCGTTCTAGAAGCATTTGAATAGTCTGTAACATGTGCCCTGCCTCCAGAAAGCTTCCACACTAACCAAGTATCAATCGTTCCAAATAATAAATCTCCTGCCTCAGCCTTTTCTCTAGCACCATCAATCTGATCAAGAATCCATTTTACTTTCGTACCAGAAAAGTAAGCATCAATTAATAGGCCTGTTTTTTCACGAACAATTGAATCATAACCGTTCGCTTTCAGTTCCTCACAAATTTCGGCTGTTTGTCTTGATTGCCAAACAATGGCATTATAGATTGGAGCCCCTGTATGTTTATCCCAAACTACAGTCGTTTCACGTTGGTTAGTAATCCCAATGCCACTAATTTGATCATGACGAATATTTGATTCCACAAGGCAAGTTGCAATGACCGCAAGTACTGAACCCCAAATCTCATTTGCATTATGCTCAACCCAACCTGGATGTGGAAAATATTGTGTAAACTCTTTTTGAGCTGTATGTACAATCTTACCTTTTTTATCAAACAAAATTGCTCTTGAGCTAGTCGTCCCTTGGTCAAGTGATAAAATATATTTTTCCATCTCAAATGACCTCCTTACTATTATTTTATGTAGGTGTGATTTAAAAATGCGACTTAGTATCTATTTAAAGAGGAAGGTTGATTTCGAACGTTGCTTATTGCAAACACCATTTATTAAATCATGTTTTACTCTAATAGGACACAACTAATTATATAAAAATGCACCAGAATATTACATTTAATCTTTTAAATACATATTCTATTCGCTAATTAATGATTCCTTTCATTCCCGTAGTAATGAATTGGAAAACCTTATTTTTCTTCACATAAAAAAACCCACTAATTTTCTAGTAGATTTTCTCATATATATTAAATTCTTCTTTAAATTCTTTTGTTTTAATTAATTTATTGTAATTTATCGTTATTTCTTAGGAAATAATGTCGGAAATATACTTTATTTTCTTGGAGAAATCACCAAATGACTTTCTTAAGTAGCTACGATGGCTTGGCATTTAACTGTTTTTTGTGGAAGACATTATCGGTAAAGATATTTCAAAACTAGTGCCTTCTCCTTTTTTACTTTGAACTTTGATTTTCCCACCATGTTCTTCAACAATCCATTTTGCAATTGATAATCCAAGTCCAATTCCATTTTTGGATGTACGTGAGACATCTTCTTGGAAGAAACGGTCAAATATTCGAGGAAGGTTTTCTTCTTTTATTCCCACTCCACTATCTATAACCTTAATTAGAAAATTATTTTTCACTTGTTTACAGCTAATTTGAATCGTATCATTTTCGTTTGTAAATTTCATTGCATTATCGATTAAAATCACAAGTAATTGGTGAATTCTTTCTTGATCACCAAAATAAAAATACGTATCTTTAATAGACAAAAATATTTCTTTACTTTGAAATGATATGATTTCAGTGAAGTGTGAAACAACTTCTTCTAACAATTCATTTAAGGAGAATATTTTTTTATTTAATTGAATTTGCCCTGAATCTGATCTAGCTAAAGTTAATAAGCTTGCTACTAGTTTGGAAAGACGCCTATTCTCTTTTAACATAATTGAAAAGTCTTGTGCCTTTTCTTCGATTGTTGCACCTGGCTCTCTAAGCAATAACTCCAAACGTGATTGAATTACGGTTAAAGGCGTTCGAATTTCATGAGAAGCATCTGATACGAACTCTTGTTGTTTTTGCCACGCGTTTGTTATTGGTACGAGTGCACGTCCAGCCAAAATATAACCTGCTACAACTGATAATGCACTTCCCAGAACCCAGCCAACGATTAATATGATTAATAATGTATCAACTAAATCCTTCTCCGAGTCGATATTTCGTAATATTTGAAGTGTAATTTTCCCTCGATTTGTCTCACCTTGAATTGAGATCGTTCGATAATTCATATCACCGATTTTATCATTATATATTTCGTTTATTTTAGTAGGATATTTAAGTTCAGCTTGTAGAATAATCGCATTCATACCCGGCATGGGATTTACTAATTTTTTATTTTCATCCCACATGATCATTAAAACACGTGGATCTCGATTGGAAATTGGTAAACGATTTGGATTATCACTATTTTGGATACGATTAATATTCCATAAAAGTGATTGATCAACTTCTTTATATAAACGATTATTTGTATATGAATAAATTATTAAAGAAAGGATTCCAATTATTAAGATAAAAACTACTGAGTTTATAATCGTTAATCGAATTTTAGTTTTCTTAAACATCTCTTCACCTAGTCATCTTTCATAATATATCCGATTCCTCTGACAGTCTTAATCATACTACCATAATTAAATGGCTCAAGTTTTTTTCGGAGTTGATGCACGTATACTTCAACGATCGCAACAGTCGTATCAGAATCAAATCCCCAAATTCTATCAAAAATTTGTTCTTTCATTAAAATCTTTCCTTGGTTTTGAATGAAGTATTCTAGTAGTTCATATTGTTTGATTGTTAGATGAATCGATTCATTATTTATTTCAACAGGGTGTTCTTTCCCTTTTAAAATGATACCTTGATACTTCAATGAACTATCCATTGTTAATTTACCACTTCTTCTAAGTAATGCATAAATTCTTGCTAGTAACTCCGGCCCTTGAAATGGTTTTACTAAATAATCGTCCGCTCCTAAGTTTAATCCTTCAACACGGTCTTCTAGTGAATCTTTGGCAGTTAGGAAAAGAACTGGTGTATGTACACCCACTTTTCTTAAGTCCTTAACAATTTCAAAACCATTTTTCTCAGGCAGCATTACATCTAATACAATCACATCATATATGTTTTGCATCGCCAAGAAAAAGCCTTCTTCCCCTTCTAACGCCTTATCTACTTTAAAATCATTTGATAATAATTCAACGATTGAATTTAAAACTTCTATATGATCTTCTACAACTAAAATTCTCACTTGTTTTGCCTCCATTAGACTAAAAAGAAGCGTTCATTATATAACAACGCTCCCCTTTATTTATTCAAATCGTACTGCTTGAATTGGTCTCATATTTGAAGTTCTACAGGGAATACCCTAAAAATCACCCAAAATAATAGAGAAAATGTAAATGATAATAAGATACCAGGTATATTGAAAGCAATAACTATAATTGAATACAGTTTTGTTACACTTACACTTATCATACCACCAAATGAGCTAAGTACGAATATTCGGTTAAAGATTGTAATTGTATATCTGTTTCTTGTTCATGTTTACCGATTGTAGTTCGAAAGTTTTTATAATCCTTAATTGCTGCTACCTGATGAACCACCTGGTTGTTGATTGAAATAACCTCCGCCACCATTTTGTGGGAAGCCGCTTCCGTTACGGAAGTTTCTCATCATCTCCGTATGGTCATTCGTTTTAAAGCTTAAATAGCCAACTCCAATTAACGTAAAAATGCCAATTACTAAATTGATAACTAATAAAATAGAAATGACTTTAGGCGAAAACGCACCCGTAGCTGAACGATTCTTCAAATTCGTTTTTTGGTTTTTTTTTACTAAATTTGATTCTAAATCTTCCATCTTGATTCCTCTCCTTAAATTCATTTAATTGAATTATGTAATAGAATCCTTAATTTTTTCTTAACAACTAATTAGTTTTGACTTTTTTAGGATATAAAAATTATAAAAAAAACCACCTGTCTAAGATGGTTTTGGATAAATTTAAAGATTAGTTTTTAACGAGATTAGTAATATAACGATTTTCAGGAATTTGTAATCCTAAATTTCCTCTCAAAGTAGATGATTCATATTCCGTACGATAGATTCCTCGTTCCTGTAATAATGGTATGACTTGCTCCGTAAAATCCTTTAATGCACTTGGAATTGCAGAATATATCATTAAACCGTCAGCTGCTTCCTGTTCATACCACTCTTGAATAAGATTAGCAATTTTTTCTGGCGTGCCAATAAATGCACTTCTAGGAGTAGCGGCTTGTAATGCTACCTGTCTAAGTGTTAAACCTTTTTCTTTCGCTTCTTTCTTTATTTTATCTGTATTACTTCTAAAACTATTTTTTCCTAAATCACCAATGTCTGGGAAAGGTTCATCTAAAGGATATTGAGAAAAGTCATGATGCTCAAAAAAACGACCTAAATAATCCAAAGCATTTTCAATACTTGTTAAATTAACAAGATCTAAATATTTCTGCTCTGCTTCCTCTTCGGTTTGGCCAACTATTGGAGCAATGCCAGGGAAAATAACGATATCATCTTTTGATCTTCCGTATGCTACTGCACGATCCTTTACATCTTTATAAAATTGCTTAGCTTCTTCAATATTATCATGACCAGTAAACACTGCGTCAGCTGCTTTAGCAGCTAATTCCTTACCACTCTCTGAAGATCCAGCTTGAAACACAACTGGTTGACCTTGTTTAGAGCGTCCGATATTAAGAGGACCTTCTACTTGAAAATACTTCCCTTCATAATTTAATCGGTGTAGCTTTTTCGGGTCAAAAAACACACCTGATGCTTTATCTCGAATAAATGCATCATCTTCCCAAGAATCCCAGAGACCTCTAGTTATTTCTAAATGCTCTTCTGCAATTTTATATCGGTCATCATGTGAAGGGTGACCATTTCTACTATAGTTTTTAGCAGATCCTTCAAGTGGAGAAGTAACTAAATTCCATCCTGCACGCCCATTACTTATATGGTCAATTGACATGAATTGTCTTGCAACAGTAAATGGTTCACTATAAGTAGTTGAAAGCGTACCAACTAGCCCTATATTCTTTGTTACTCCTGCTAATGCCGATAAAATGGTAATTGGTTCAAAGCGATTTAAAAAATGTGGAATCGACTTTTCTGTTATATATAATCCATCTGCAATAAAAACTAAATCAAATTTTCCGTTCTCAGCCAATTTCACTTGTTCTTGGTAATAGGAAAAATTAACACTTGCGTCTGTTTGAACCTCTGGATGACGCCAGCCAGACATACTGCCTCCTACTCCATGCACTAGTGCCCCAAGCTTTAGTTTTTTTCTTTCTGTCATATTTTTCCCCTCCATTAATTTAATAATATTGCAGTATCTTTAATATTTAGTTCATAGCTTTTTACAAGTATATCTCCATTCATAAACTCATATTGTTTAGCTCGTTGAAACCCTATTTTTTCATATAAACTAATAGCAGATTTCATCATATCTGATGTATGAAGAACAATTCGGTCCGATCCCCATTCTAATGAAAGATTGCAACTTGCTTTTATTAGTCCTGTAGCAATCCCTAATCCTCTTGCTTTAGGGGAAACACCAATTAATCGAATAATAGGATAATTAATCTCTAACTCAGATAATCCATATGCTTTTTCAGCAGAGTCATAGATAAAACAAGCACCTAATAGAACATTATCAACTATCGCAACAAGCTTTGTCTTAGTGTTGCTGTTATCCGTTGCATCAATAATACTATTTTTATAGTTTTCCCATTGTTCTTTTGAAAGAATAGCAGAATATTGTTCATATGCATCGATTAACACTTTTTTAATTTTATCTATCTCATCTGGTTTAGACTCTCTAATAATTAAGCGTTTTGAAGACATAATTTACCTCCTCAATTAAACTAAGCTGTATTCATACAAAATACGTTGTATTTGTTTTAAATGAAGATGAACATGTGAAATAAAAGATTTAATTATGTCTTCAACTGTAACGATTGCATTTTGAGGGTTTATCCCGCTCTTCTTCCAATCATCACTTGTTAGTCTTTTAAGTAATTGACTATTGTAATATAAAATAACACGATATGTTTCTAGTACGTCTACACTATTTCCATCGTTTGCATATTGCCCTGCAATCCATTTATCTTGATTAAAAGCAGGTAATTGAACACTCGATCCAGCTAAAACTTCCCTTAGTCGAAAGTTCACTACTAATGCATGATCTAATAAATGAGTTAACACTTCTACAATACTCCACGATCTTTCATTTTTCTTCCAATGCAGTTTCTCTTTTGGAAGATTGAAAGTTTTTTGCGATAGTAAATCATAAAGTTGATTAAATTCACTTAATTCAATTGATAAAGTACTCATCTATTTCCTCCTATATTTTGACTACACTTTTTGAAAGTTCATTCAGTATCGTGATTGAAAAATCTGTAAAAAACCTAATACTTAGCGGGATTGCTTTCTCATCAAGATCAAATTTAGGGTGATGCCACTCATATTTTCCTGAGGTTCCAAAAAATACGAATAAACCTGGAATCTCCTCTAAATAAAAGGAAAAATCTTCACTTGCTGCAGATACAGACGGCTCAATTACACGTAGGTCTTGTTTAGTTGCTACATCTATTGCAATTCGAGCTAATTTTTCATCATTTACAACAGTGGGTGGACCTGGATTCCAAATTGTATGAACATCCGTTCTAAAAGCTTCACCAACAGACTTACAAATTTCATTTAATCGATTTTGAATGGTCTGTCTGACTTCCTTCTTAAAAGTACGAACCGTCCCACTAAAAACCGCTTTGTCAGCAATCACATTCGATGCTTTCCCACTATGGAATTTTGTTACACTTACAACTGCATTTTCAAGTGGACTAATATTACGGCTCACAATCGATTGAAGCGATGTAATAATATGTGATGCAGTAAGAATTGAATCTAGTCCTGCTTCCGGTACAGCAGCATGACTCGATTTCCCCTTTATTTCAACAGTAAATCCATCAGCTGCTGCCATTAAAGGACCCGACTTTATCCCAATGGTTCCAATTGTTAAATCCGGTTTATTATGCATACCAATAATCACTTTTGTATCCTTTAATACATTTGTTTTAAGAATTTCTAAAGCACCTTTACCAATTTCTTCTGCGGGTTGAAATATGATTTGTATTTTTCCGGGTAGCTCATTTTCGATTTGCTTTAATAAAATAGCTGTACCTAAAATTGCAACCGTATGGAAATCATGTCCACAAGCATGCATTTTATTAGCAATCTTTGATGAAAAAGATAATCCCGTTTCCTCCTGTATTGGAAGTGCATCAATATCTGCTCTAATTGCGATTGTAGGACCCTTCGTATCATCACCGATTTCAGCAACAAGACCAGTTTTTAACGGTAAAGATAGGATCTGTATGTTATACTCTGTTAAAAGTTGAGCAAGTTTGGCAGTAGTTTCATATTCTTCAAACGCTAACTCTGGAATTGCATGTAAACTCCTTCTTATTTGAATTAGCTTTTCAAGTAGCGCATCAGATAGATTAAATTGCATGATTTTCAACTCCTAAACGGTTAAGTCAAACTGTAATTTCTGTAAAAGCCTCTTTAATTAATTGAAGTGAACGAACTCTTCGTTCAAAGTCTGGAATTAATGAAGTAAAAATAAATTCATCAATACCATATTCTTTTTGATATTCAAAAACTCTTTTTTGGAAAGTTTCTTTTGTTCCCTTAAGAACGTCTGCCTCTCGAACTTCTGTCGTATAGGTTTGGCCAGCTTGTTTAGCGTAAATCTCTGCTTGCTCAAGCGTGCCGACATTTACAATTTGCCCATTCCCTAATGTAACTCGCACAGTTTGTAATTGATCTGATAATTTTAGTGCTTCCTCTTCCGTTTCAGTTACAATCGTAGACAAGGCTAAAATAAACTTTGGCTTTCGACCACTTTGATAATTAAAGGAATTAGTATAAGCTTTGATCGCTTCCTTTGCTGCGACTGGTTCATTATTTATGAATAATGCAAATGCATATGGATAGCCTTTTTTAGCCGCAAAATTTGCACTTGATACACTCGTTCCTAACAAAAATAGCGGAACTCTGATCTGTGGTAATGGAGAAGCTTGTAAAGAATCAAATGAACTTACTTCTGATGCATCCTGATATAAAAAATTTTCTAGTTCATCGATTTTTTCTTCAAGAGATTGTGGCTCTTTTAAGTTTTTTTGCAGCTCCTGACTTGATTTTGGAAATCCTCCCGGTGCTCTTCCAATCCCAAGTTCTACTCTATTAGGAGACAAATTTGCTAACACATTAAAGTTCTCTGCAACTTTATACGGGCTATAGTGCTGTAACATAACCCCGCCTGAACCAACAGATATTCGCTCAGTTTTAGCTAGAATATGTGAAACAAGCACTTCAGGAGATGAGCCAGCAATACCTTGTGAATTGTGGTGCTCTGATACCCAAAATCGATTAAATCCTAATCTTTCAGCTTCTTTTGCTAGATTTATAGTGTTTATAAGTACTTCATTTGCAGTTTGACCAGGAAAAATAATACTTTGATCTAAGAAACCATATTTTAGTCCCATATTCTTTCCTCCATTTTTTAAATATAGTACATGTCTTCCTCTGAAAATCGTTTTAAAAACTGAATTGTTCTTTCTTCTTTAGGTGATTGAAATAGCGCCTTGGGATCCCCTTCTTCAACAATGATGCCGCCGTCCATAAACACAACATGGTTAGCAACATCCCTAGCAAATGCCATTTCATGTGTAACGATAATCATTGTAATTCCTTCTTTTGCTATTTTTCGTATAATCGCTAATACTTCACCTACTAATTCAGGGTCTAAAGCAGAAGTTGGTTCATCGAATAAAATAACCTCTGGATTTAAAGCAAGCGCCCGAGCAATTCCTACTCTTTGTTGCTGTCCGCCGGATAACTGTAGAGGGTAAGATTCTAACTTGTTTCCTAAGCCTACTTTCTCAAGTAGTTCAGCGCTTTTTTTGTACGCAGCTTCCTTGGACCATTTTTTAGCTACTATTAATCCTTCCATTACATTTTCAACAACTGTTTTATTTTTAAATAAATTAAATTGCTGAAATACCATTGCTGTTTTCTGGCGCAATGATAGAATTTCGTTTTTAGAAGCTTGACTAAAATCCACATTAAAATCGTCTATTGATATTTTTCCTTTATTTGGTTTCTCTAAATAATTTATACAACGAAGTAAAGTTGTCTTCCCTGATCCACTAGGTCCAAGAATTGCGACGACTTCGCCTTTATTAACTGTTAAATCTATACCTTTTAACACATGATTTTTTCCAAAGGATTTTGTTACATTCGTTAAAGTAATCATTTCACTCCACCTCTACTAAAGACGCTAAATCTTTTCTCTAATAAACTTGTCATTCTTTCAATCACTAATGTAATTCCCCAGAAAATTAGTGCTGCTGCAATATATGCTTCAAAATACTTCCAATTTGTAGAGGCTACAATTTGTGCCTTTGCGTTTATATCTACAACAGAAACAATAAATGCCAAAGTTGATCCATGCAGCATTCCAATAAATGTATTTGATAAGTTTGGTAAACTCACAGCGAAGGCTTGTGGAAATACAATTCTTCTTAGTGCCTGGGTTGTTGTCATACCAACCGAATAAGCAGCTTCAATTTGTCCCCGATCGATATTTGTAATTCCAGCTCTAACCACCTCAGATAAATACGCACCTGCTGTAATAGAAAAGGAAATAATTGCAAAAGCCGTCATAGGAATTGATGATGAATTAAAAGATAAATGATAATGTTTAGCAAGTGAATCTAATAGCATTGAGATTGAATAATAAATAATTAACAAGTGCGTAATCATCGGTGTCCCTCGAATAATCGTAACGTAACTAGATGCTGCCTGACTCAATATTGGAACCTTATAAATACGAACAATAGCTGTAAAAGTTCCTATTACAAATCCAATAAGGACTGACAAAAAAGTTATGAAAAGTGTAGTTGGCATTGCAGGTAGTATTTGTATAAATGCCTTCCAAATAAATGAGAAATCTAGTTTCATAATCTCGTACCTTCTTTCACAACAACGACATCACGATTCATTTTTCCAAATAAGTTACGGATTTTAAACGTTTTTTCTTTCTTTTCAACACTTGTTCTTTCATATTTTCCAAACCGGTTTTCTAATAAGATAAATCCTTTTTCAAGAAAGACACTTAAAATAAAATAAACGAGAGCAAGTGCAAGATAGGATTCAATGAAATGACGATTTAGTAAACCTAATGTTTGTGATTGGCCTGTTAACTCCATTACCCCCAAAGTAAAAGCTAATGATGTATCTTTTAGTGTTCCTATTAATAAGTTTCCTAAAATAGGGATCCATATAGCGAATGCTTGTGGTGCTATGATTCTCTTAAAAGCCTGATATCCGTCCATTCCAACAGAATAGGCCGCTTCAATTTGACCTCTATCTACAGCACTAACTGATGCACGAATTCCTTCTGAAATAAAGGCCGCACTGTGTAATCCGTATGTTAAAATGACAAAATATAAAACATCGATTCTACTAACATCTACTTCTACTAGTTTTAAAAGCTCAGGTACACCATAGTAAATTAAAAATAATTGAATTAAGATTGGAGTTCCCCTAAAAAAAGAAACATATATCTGTGAGACTCTTTGAAAAATTGGTACTTTATACATTCTTGGTAAGGCTATAAGTAAGCCAACACCCAACCCTACTAAAATAGAACTCCCTACAATGATTAACGAAATCTTTATAAAAGGTAGTAATTTAATAAAATATTCAAAGATCAATCCAGCTTTAAAATCAGCACCCATTCCTTCTCACCCTTTTGGTTTTAGCTTTAATTTTCGGTAAAATCAGCACCTAACCACTTTTTGCTTAAGCTAGCAAGTGTTCCATCTGCTTTTATTTTTAATATTACTCCATCGATAGCGTCTGCTAATTTTTGATCTTTTGCATCATTTTTTCTAAAGGCAAATAATACATCAGCCTCAGTCAAAGCTGACCCTACTGTTTTCAACTCACTTTTTGGATCAATCAAAGATAAGGTAAAATCTGCAGCAACTGTAGCATCTACACGCCCTGAAGTAATTTGCTGTACCGTGTCATTTGCTCCACCATTCTGATAAATAATTTTAATTGCGTTATTATGCTCTTTATTATAGTTTTCAAGAATTTGTGCTTCTGCACTTGTAGCGGATGTTAATACCTTTTTACCTTTTAAATCATCAATTGATTGAATCGAATTATTACCTTTTGCAACGACGATTTTATTTTTCCAATGCGCATAAGCTTCTTTGTTAAATAAATACTTTTCTTCCCTTTCTGGATTTTTTTCAATTTCGTGAGCAACAAAATCTATTTTCTTAGTTTCTAGACTTAACAATAAGCTTGAAAATTCATATGTTTTTAAATCAAACTTGTATTCTGGCAATCTTTTATCAATTTCTTTTACAAGTTCAACGTCAAAACCGGTTAGATTTCCATCTTTATCGATAAAGCACACATTTGGGAATTGTGTACCAGTACCTACAACAATTCTTTGAACTTTTGAACCAGTAGCTGTTGCTGCCTCTTTATCTTTATTTTTTAAAGCAAATGTAATGATTAAAACTACGACTGCCAAGGATACAAGTGTAATCACAAACTTTTTCATTCCCATTTCCTCATTTCTGAATAATTTTTTTAAGGTCTTACTGCTAGCCAAATTAACTCTTCTGATAATTCTTCAGTTGCTTTATTTAATCTCTCAGTTAATTCATTAGCTAATGAAAAATGATTTTGATAATCTCTTATTACCCAATCATCAATTGCATAAACACCAGTAACAAAATGATTTCCCCCAAGAACAGAGAGAACTGGTTTTAATGCATAATCTAAACTGAGTAAATGGGCAATTGTTCCACCGATGAAAATAGGAAGGACAACTTTATTTTTCAAGCCATTCTGAGGAATTAAGTCTAAAAATATTTTTAATAAACCTGAATAGGAGGCCTTATAGACTGGTCCTGCAATAACAACCCCGATCGAATTCTCAATTTTATTAAGGGCTCCTTTAATTTCTTCATTATTAAAATCACTCTTAATTAAAGCTTCCGTTGGCAAATCCCCAATATTTACTTGGCATACTTTAATACCTTCATTAGTCCACTTTTCTTTTACAAATTGGAGTATGCCATTCAATCTTGAATTTGGTGATGAGCTAGCAGAGATAATGACAATATCCTTCAACGTGTTCCCCTCCTTTTTAAAAACCTACATTCCTTATAGGTTAACTAGGAATTAATTGTTATAAACTTTATCACTGACAGAATATTTAGTCAACGTAATTTCCAATAGAACTTTTCTATCGTTTTATTAAATATTTGAATTAGCTCATTAATTTTATTGTTCCTTTAAGCACGATCTAGTTGATAGTTAATTGAGGATGCCCCCAATTCTAATATTTCCTTATATTTTTTAGCTTGATATAAAAGAAAAAAGAGTTGGCTATTTCACCAACTCTTTGCTTAAATTAACTATTTCATTCATTAAATCTGAATACTCACCACGATTACAGAAAATATTTGTTTGTAGATAAATTCCTTTTGTCTCTTCAATATATATTGGATATAGCAATCCTTCATTAACTTCTTTCTTTACACATATACTTGGTAAGAAAGCAATTCCAAATTGTTCTAAAATAAGCTTTTTAGCCATCTCTGAACTATCAGTGTGAATTCTTATGTTTGGTGGGACATCTAAATTTTCAAATAATCGATGAATTCTTAGCCAATCCAAAGAACCACATTCAAAGAAAATTAGATTTTCCTGAGCAATATCTTGAATTGTAATTGATTTTCTTAAAATAAATGGATGATCTTTATAAACATAAAGTGTAATTGGATCTTCAAATAATTTAATTGATTGTAAGCTAGGGTGACTAATTTTCCGAACAAAACCTATATCAATTTCATTATTTAACACTTTATTAATTAATTCATCACTCTTACCTGTAATAACTTTATAATGTAAATCTTCATTACTTACCGAAAGTTTTGGCAGAATTTCTGAAATAACATAGTTTGAAACCGAAACAGTGCAGCCAATTTTCAATTCATTATTGTGTGATTTCTTTTGATTAATGTGCATCTTCCCTTTTTCGTATATATGAACTAATTGTTGAGCATACGGTAAGAAGCGCTTCCCCTCTTCTGTTATATTAACTTGTTTACCCGTACGGTGAAAAAGCTGACAATTTAATTCTCTTTCTAACGATTGAATTCTAGCTGTTACAGTTGGTTGTGACAGAAAAAGTGATTCTGCAGCTTTGTTAAAGCTACCATAGTGAATTACATGGATAAACGCTTCTATATTTTCAATATTAATGTCTTTCACATCCTTAAATAACAGTTTAGATAGATACATTAATTATTCATCTTTATTCAATTCAGTTGATTCGATCTTACCACTCTTTTTTTAAAATATTAGCATTAATAAAGTCTATTAGAAAATATTATTTTTATATTTTGATCTTTACATATTTTTCGAAGCATATAAAATCCTTTTTTATATACTACATTCTAAACATTTTTATTCATTTTTCTAAAATGAAAGATTGTAGTACAAAATTATTTATAACTATTCAAGAATTAAAAGAAAACCCAAGTTCTTATAAAGAACTCAGGTTATTAGGTATGGGCTAAACTGTTTCAGCCTCCCTGTTTTATTTGATTAATATAATTTCAATTTGGACTCTTGTCGATAAATTAGTTTTTTTAAAAATAAAAGCATAAACATAATAAGTACAAAAAAAGTGGAACTCTAATTCATTGGTTTTATTAAATAAAAAAATTACGATAACTTAACTTTACGAACTACTTGGATCTTGACGTGTTTAGGTATATCACCTTTAATCGTCACTTCTCCATTCGAAAGAGCAATTTTTGCTCCCCATCCATTTTTGAATTTTTTAATTTTTACTCGAAGTAATCTTATTTCCACCTGACCTAATCCAGATTTGTTTTTTACTTCTAATTCTGGTGTTTTTGCATTACCAATATTATGTAGAAGTAGTTTTACTCTAATTAGAGGTTCTTCATCGCTTTTTACGATTACATATGCGTTTCCTTGTTCATCCTCTTTAAATTGGTCGTAGGTTACTGAAAAACCTTTTGTACTTAAGTAAATTTCTCCATCATCATTTACTTTGTAAACTGGTGAAAACATATGTCTCTTCTCCCTGCCGTATATTCTTAATTATGTAAAATAAAGAAAACTTCGATTGACCAGCCTGTTAGGCGAAGTCAGAGACGTAGTGTAATTGCCTACTACGCTCTCGTACTCATCATCATAGTGAAATAAAAAATTGACGATGAAATAAATGGGATTATTTTTACGTCAATTCTAATTTTAGTATGGCTTAACTATTAAAAAATGTTCTTTCCAATATTTAATATGTTTTAAATATTAATCTTAGTACATCAGACAGATTATTCTAGTTTAGTAAAAATTAATATAAAAAGCAATTTTTAAACTCTGAAATAAATAACTAATTTTTGGAAATTGCTATTCTTAATAAAGCCATTATTTTACATTAAAACTTGGTTCTAAAACATAGAATTTAATGAATAAATATGCTATTGTTCTAATGAATTATTTAAAAATTTAAAATCGAACATTTTATCAAAATTATGAAATTAATAAAAAGGAAGAAGGAACGTCAGTTGATTTACAGTAAACAAGATGTGCTACACAATGAATCCCAGAGCATTAAAAATGGAGCTGCATCTACAATCGCAATCAGTTTATCAAATAACTACTTTATATTGTTTGCTATTGCAATTTTAGGTGCTACCAATTATCAAGTTGGTTTAATTTCTTCCTTACCTTCAATCGTCGGAATGGCCGCGATGCTCCCAGCTGCTTTTATGGTTAATAAGTTAGAAGAAAAAAGAAAATTCACTGCCTACTCCATTTTCTTTACACGTTTTTTTCTATTAATAATGGTTTTTCTTCCATTTATTAAATCAGAGCATATCGCATGGTTTTTTGTTATTTTAATTGCATTAATGAATTTTCCAGGTACATTTCTAAATTTAAGTTGGCAAGCATTTATTGGTGATTTAATTCCAGCAGATCGTCGAAACACATTTTTTGGCAATCGAAATAGAATACTAACCTTTACGGGAATGATTGTAACGCTTGTAGCAGGAATATGTATGAAATCCATCAGCCCAAAAAGTGCCCTTCCATATCAATTACTTTTTTTATTCGCGTTTATATTCGGAATGATTGAGTTCTTTTATATATTGAAACATAAAGAGGAGAAGCAAAAAATTGAAATTTCTAATCATTATTCTCCTTTTTCAAAACATCTTTTTCAGTATAAACCCTATATCTCATTTTTAGTTTGTGCACTATTTTTTAACTTCGCGTGGCAAATGGCATGGTCTTTATTTTC
>Ga0268255_10001112_pt1 | contig 16399 bp, 21 predicted proteins | sample AgamicOrMarz_FD_200256 | JGI IMG/M metagenome (GOLD analysis project Ga0268255, IMG submission 200256) | Agave microbial communities from Guanajuato, Mexico - Or.Ma.rz (v2) (version 3) | ecosystem: Host-associated > Plants > Phyllosphere > Phylloplane/Leaf | place: Guanajuato, Mexico...
GCCTGCATTGAACGCTCGTTTTAACGCTCTACGTGCCATTCTCAGCGTTTTCTTTTGCGCTAGATAGTTACGTATACTCATCCGACTAACCTCCATAAGAACGCCATTAGAAAGCCGAAAAATGTGACGGGCATTAAGACGTTGGCAGCACCGGCGATTAGTTCGGCCGCTTGGGACGCGCCTTTGCTGGCGAAGTGATTTTCGAGAAGGTTGGATATAATGGCGGTCAAGCCGACGGCTGATACGAGCAAATAAGCGCCTGCAATTTCGGGAGACATGTTGAAGAATCCCGCCCAGGTGAAGCCGAAAGAGTAGATCGGCGTGCTGATTTTCCGTGGCTCATAACGGTAATTTCCGGACATAAAATCGTTGAATTTAATCGTTTGTACTTTCATCGTACATACCTCCGAATTACTGCGGAAGCTACCGCAGTTTTTACCGCGGAATGTGCTACCGCGGTTTTAATACGTTGAGACTAAGCGAGAGTAGGCTACCGCAGTTCTGTTAGGAGCGAAAAGGAACGAAGTGGAGAGAAGCGACGGTAGCTTTAAATTACTATATGGGCGTAGGGTTGGTTATGTTTACGGTTTTTTGTAATTTAGTGAATAATTTCCGTAAAGGTTGGCGAGGCTGTTGCTAACGAAATCAAACGGAGGTAATTCGAAATGTGGGGCTTGGGTAAGAAACGAACGAAGCTTGGTCGATTTTTAGATAAGAAAGGTCGTACGCAGAGTGAACTGGCGAAAGCTGCAGGCGTAAATAAGGAGACGATTAGCCGAGCGTGCAGCGATCCGAACTATTCGCCGACGGTCAAGACGCTTAGTAAAATTATGAAGGCGTTGCGGAAGTTAGATCCGAATGTGAAGGTGGAGGACTTTTTCGACCTGTAAGCACCTTATGAATAAGGCCTTAATCTTTTTTATAAAAAGTGTTTACACCGTAAACAAACGAGTGTATACTAAGAGTAAGAAATCAAATAAAACAAATCAAAGGGGCGGTCAATATGAAAAACTTAGCGATGAAGATGGCAGAGGATTTTAAAAAGTACGCGGAGTTAGAAACTAAAAGCGCAAAAGCCGGCGACACAGATGCGGCTACTTACTGGATGAATAAAAAGTGGAAAACTTCAAGAGAAGCAGAGCAGGAAGGTGTTAACAAAGATTTCTCGCAAGCGCTTAAAGATATCGGAGTGTACTAAGGTGAGTCTCCCGAAATTATTAACTAAATCCGATATGGCTATCCGATGGGGAGTTACGCGTCAAGTTGTGAATAACTGGGAGAACCGCCGCAAGGCCTTTCCGACTGAAGTAATGCGCGTCGATAATGACCGCCTACCTTTGTATTTAGAATCAGACGTAATAGAATACGAAAATAAATACGTAAACAAAAAATAAGCGCCCACCCTACGAAAAGGTGAGCGCCGTTTTGTTTCCAACGTTAGTTACCGAGCATTGCCGAAATCATTACGTATTGTTTTTGATCGCAGTGTATATGAAGCGCATGTTCTACGCCATCTTCGCCGACCAGATAAACGTAGGCTTTCGATGTGTCTTTACGTCGTCCGCCTACCGCAGCGCCAGCGATTCCGGCTAACGGGCCTGCAACGAGTGTGCCTGCGATTGCTCCGCCAGCCGCTTTGCCTGCGCTTCGTGTTGCCGATTCTTGCCACTCGATACCTACGATTTTCCAAGCGAGTTTACCGCCGAAAGCTGTATACGTAAAGACTTCGCCTGGCTTGTCGCCTTTAGCAATTGAAGCGTTAACGATTGGTGCAGGTAATGCGACTTTACTTAGGATATGGCCTCCGCTTAAAATCTTAACCGCAACACGTTGACGAAATAACTCTTTCCAACTCATCGAAATCTCCTCCGTTTAGTTTCCGTTATTTTCTAATTATAATACTATGTACGAACGAAAGCGAAAAAAGATTCGCAATCGTTCAAATATTTATTCGTTAGTCGTCGTTCTTGTTATTCGGATTATGCTTCGTGAAGAAGTACGCTGTGATTGCCGATAACGCACCGACCAACGCCGTAATAATCGTATTGCGTACTTCTGAGTCGTCAAAATAAAAAAGCGCCGCACCTAAAATCGTGAGCACCATTACCGCGATTACATATTCGAATCGGAATTTCATTTGTAATACCAGCCTTTCTCGTCGAGGAATTTACGCACTTTAACGAGGTCCAGTCCGCTAGCTGTAATTGTAGCGCTAGGGTTTCCACCTTTCGCTAAGTTAAGCGCACCGTCTAGGCCGATTTTCTTCAAGTACGTACGGAAGTCAGCTTCCATTGTCGGATTTAAGCCGCCTGTTTTAATTGTAACTGCGACTGGCTCAACGTCTTTCATTTGAACAAATCCGCCAGGAACCGCCCACGCCGCAGTCGTATATCCGTAAACGCTAAATACCGTGCCTGCTTTTAACGTTTTAGTCTTTTCGCTAACGTCAGCGTTTTTGTATACGCCAGTAGCTACTTTCGCTTTAACTTGAACGGAATACTTGTCGCCTAAAGATGTGACCTTCGGCATTGGCTTCGCGGGTTCAACCTTCGTAGGCTCGGACGGTTTAGTTTCGACTGCTGGCGCCGCTTCTACCTTCGTAGGTTCAGCTGCCTTCGCTTTAGCGTCGATTAGTTCGGCTAGTTTAGCGAGCGTCTTAGTACCTGCAATTCCATCGACAGATAAGCCATTCGCTTTTTGGAACGCTTTAATTGCTGCGACTGTTTTAGCGCCTGCAATTCCGTCTACGGTTCCGCAATCAAAACCTAGCGAAGTTAATTTCGCCTGTGTGTCCGTGATTAGTTCGCCTTTGGCGCCCGACCCTACGACTGCTGCTTCGTTTGAAGTAACGGTAGATCCGCTAGGACGTTTGCCTGCGCGAAGTTGAGACAACGTAAGCCCGAACGTTAATTGGAAGTGTGGCGTATCTTTAATCGATTTGAAGTCGCCGCCCCATTCTAGTCCGATTGATTTTCCGAGTTGACCAGCGCGTTTATATTTATCTGTACAGTTCCAATCGATGTCTCCGTTTTCTTTGCGGACAGCGATATCGAAAGCTAGCCCGAAGTTATGATAAGATGATCCGCCTTTTGCGTTAGTGACTTTCTTACCTGGTGCCGTACGACCTTGCGCATATAAAGCGTTCTGTTCGGCAATGGTACGTAGTCCTTGCGTCACTACTAAGTCGATTCCTTCTTCGTGTGCTTTCGCAATAAGTTGACGTGCTTTATCTGCTAATGTCGGATGAATTTTTGATAAACGATCCTCTGCTTTCGCTAATAATTCGTTTAATTCCATTTGTCATCTTCCTTTCATTTTGTACATGCGATATAATTAACGTAAGTGTCGGCGCCGCAATACTTTGGAGAGAGAGGCGCGGCTGTCCGACCGCAATTAAAAAACGATTGTTACCACTAGTCCTGCGATCCCTAAGACCACAGTGCTGATGATACCAATCGCCCATTTTATCGTATTTGCTAACTGTTCAATGTCGCGTGCATTTTCCTGTGCGAGCGCCTTTGCTTCGTTGGCTATTTTTCGTGCTTCCTCCGCTGTTGCTCTCGTCTCGTTTACGACGTCCATTTTCGCATCAATACGTACTAACCATTCGCGGATGTCTGCGATCTTTTCCGCTAATTCGTGGCTTGTTGGTTCGGACATTTTGCGCACCTCCTTTTAAGCAAAAAAAAATAACGCTCTAGGCGTTATTTTTCAGTATGCTCCATTCTTTTTAAGTACAGAAACAAACGTCTTACATATAATTACGATATCAAAAAACACACTTTTTTTATCAACGTAGTATAATTCAAGATCAACTCGCTCAGGATATCCTACATTACTTCTTCCACTTACTTGCCAATATCCTGTAACGCCAGGCTTGACAGATAAAAATTTATTTACTTTATCCCCGTATTCGGCTAACTCCACATTCAAAACGGGTCTAGGCCCAACGATACTCATATCTCCTTTTAATACATTGAAGAATTGAGGAATCTCATCTAGACTTGTCTCTCTTAGAAATTTACCAAGCTTAGTAATTCTAGGATCTTCTGAAGGATCTAATTTGTAGTTGTTTTCAACATACTTTTGATACAAAATAGGATCATTCCTTAGTCTCTGTTCGGAATCAATCATCATCGTTCTGAATTTCATGATTTTAAAAACTTTTCCGTTGTGACCGATTCTGTTCTGCTTAAACAAAACAGGTCCTTTTGAATCGAGTTTGACAAACAAGCATAATAATGCAAAAACAGGGAAAGTAACAATGATAAATACAACTGATAGTAGGATGTCTAGAAATCTAGTTATTACGTTATTAAACAAAAAAATATCCCCCTCTTAAATGTCCCAATTTTCAAACAAAAAGAGGGGCATTTATTCTATATTATTAATTTGATTGTATTAACACCTAATTTAATCAAGCCTAAAAAAGATAACCACAAGATAATGCTTATCGCACCACCAAAACAAAGACCTATTAGAAAATTACCTTCTTTGTTCACATATTCAGCTCCTCAATAGGAAGAAAGATTAATTTACATGTGTAATTATTACCAATATTATAATCTAAAAATCCTCTTTTGTACATGTATTTTCCAATTAATATAAGAAAATACCAAAGTGGTAATATTTGAGGGGGATTGTAATTTTAAATAACGTTTATCACAACATCATCAATCCACGCTGTGCAATCTAACGTCCATGCGTTTCCGTAAAAAGATACCTCAACAGATGTTGTACCTGGAGGTGCTTGTGTATCTGGAACGAAGAAGTACTCTGTCCAGCTCGTAACGTTTGTAGAGATAGTTTTACCTGTACCTGTTTTAATTTGAGTACCTTTTCGATTTAAGAATCTCCATTCGCACACTAATGATTTACTATTCGCTTGCAGGTTTGCTGTCTTTGCGTGATATTTAACGCGAGGAGTTTGACCAGGCCTACAAGGGAATGAAGCTTGCGCCCCTACGGAGTAGCCAGCCGTACCTACAGAGAATTTAAGTGAACCAACACCCTCGTATTTTTCAGTAGTGTCTAAAATCGGCTTAATAGTTGTGTATCTGTGGGTGTCCCACTCATCGGCTGAGTTTGTTGTGTCACAGTTACCAAAAGCAAGCTGATTCATAAACCTTGCAATTACCGATTTTTTAGCGTCTCGGTAAGTGTCAATACGGCCAACTAACGCTCTGCCGTTTCCTTTAATCAAAAACGGAAGTGAACTTTTCCCTGTGGTTAGTTTTATATCTGTAATAGTTAAACCACTGCCCAGCAAAGAATCGTTTGTATCGTCAGCTACCCGGAAGATCTCTACGGTTCTTGTAGTAACCATATCTACTATTTGTATAGTCCCGATATTTAGTTGCGCACCGTATCCATCAACTTCGAACCAATGTGACACGTTTGACGAAGACTCAACAAACACGTTATCAAGGGAGACTATTCCCCCATTTACAACAACCGCCTGTCTGCAGTAGTCGATACTAGTTTGAGTGACGCGTATGTCTCCTTCGCCGTTTGCATTATAAATAGCTAATTTAGACTCGTCAAAGACGGAGTTATTAATACTTATTTTCTCTCCGTAGTTAGTTCCACCACTAGGCATATAAATGCCATAAGCAGCATCAATAGTAGGCTTAATATAACATCTTTCAAAGTTTACAGCCCATGTGTCGTTATTAATCTCGATAGTACTAGCACCTATAAAAGAGCATCTGTAAAATAGCCAGCCGGACGCAAATTTCCCTAACAAATTACCTTTACTTCTTAGTATAAAAATACTAGGATTACTAGCTTTAAATTTAATACCTGCAACAAATCGAGTATATGCTTGTTCCAAGTAATCTTTTACATTTAAAGTTTCGTAGGCTTGTATTTCGATAGCGTATCCAGAGGTCTGTGTAAGATTAAAAGTTACATCCCTTGTGGAAACAAGAGAAATCTTATCTGGATAGTATTTTAAAGTTGAATCGAATTTGTAATTTCCTTTCGGAACATTAATTGTTCCTCCGCCTTTTGACGCCACTAAATCAAATAGACTTTGAACCGCAGGTGTACAATCGGACACGCCGGTAGGGTCAATACCGATTCCGGATAAAACATACTCACTATTATCTACACTTGAGGTGAAATCGTTAGTAAGCGATGTAATTCGGTCATCCTTTTCCTTTATCGAGTTATCTAGTTTACTGAAGTTACCATTTAACTCTGCTCGCTTAAAGTAATCCGTCTCCGCCCATATATCCATTCCTAAATTCGGCGTCTTATTCGATGCCATTTAATCGACTCCCTTCGTTATTAGAAACGCAAATAAGCCCGCAACTAATTACGAGCCTTCAAGCGTTCTAATTTCGTTATTACTTCTCGTCTTCTGATTCGGTCTTCTGTTCCTGTAACTGCGTCTGTAATTGGCGGACTAACGCTTTATACGCGTGTAATTGTTGTCGTAATTCTGCGTCAGATTTTGCATATTCTTCGATTAATAGTTGCGGATCAAGTTGTAATTCGTTCATTATTCAATACCTCCCGAAATAGTTGCTATCGTATCTGTCATCGCACCTAATGTCGCCTCTAAATCGTCTATTCTTTTCGTTTGTTCTTCGATGACCGCTTGCTGTTCCTGGCAAACCTTAAACGTTATAGAAGAAAACGTATATACATCTACGCCCTTCTCATCACGAATCAACGCCGGAACTGTTTCGCTAATCATACCGATTTTTTGCTTATCGTAAATTCCGTTATCAATGTCGCTTTGTAGGTAATACTGATAGATGTTTACGTCTTTAAGCAACGGTGTAGCCTCTTCAGTAAACGGCTTGATATTCGTCTTTGCTGTAACGGACGAGTTTGTCGGAAAGGCAGAAGCGCGAATAGGACGGTATGTTCCGAAGTCATTCGAATCTACCACACGAGTCTCGCTAGTGCTTCGCAGGTAAACGAGGGAATTACTTCCGACGGCGTTTACGGCTGCGTAACCGTTTGTGCTTTCGATGTTCATGTTTCCGATTCCATAGAAACTACCCGTCGCTCTAAAGTTCTTACCGGAAAAGTCTGCGTAATCACTATCGTCATTTAGTCGCGCTTGAATCGAGTAACTGTTCGTTAGAAATTTTAGTCCGACCCAACCGCTTTTGAGAATATAATGATTGTCTGACGTGGTTTCAATACGAAGGACCATTTTATTGTCTTTCCAGTGGATATGGTCGCCGTTAGCGTTAATTGAGAAGTAGTTTGCGTCGCTCTGCTTTAAACGCATCGTATTTCCGGTGTTATCCATACTTGTCGTAGACGTACCGAAGTTAATAACGTTTGATGTAACCGAAAGTGTCTTCGCTGTAACATCGCCGTTGAATGAGCCAGTCGCGTTGTTGATTGTTACACCGTTTAGTGTTCCGGAAGTAACCGTGCCGAGGTTGGCCGTAATATTACTGAGCGCTGTCACGGCATTAGTAAACGTAATCTTCGTCGGATCAATTTTTACCGTTGTTGCGCCGTCATTGATTTTCGTAATGATGTTATTGCCGGTGAAGTCGACCGTTTTATACCGCGCTGTAATTTCCATGTCAATCTTATCGAAGTTATAGTTAAATTCGTCACGCTTGATAAAATCGGTCGGTTCCCATTTATTGAGGCCGAGATTGGCCGTTTGATTAGACGCCACTCAACATCGCCTCCTTAGTCGAATTTTAGTCGCGTATCATCTACGCTGAATTGAATGATATCGGTCTGCGCTTGCTGCATCGTTTCTAACTGTGTCCAAGTTAAGCGAGTCGTTGGCGGCTGTGGATACGAAACTTCTAACGTCTCCCACTCCACGTTATCAACGTCGTAGAATTCCATGAACGAAGCTTCAACGTCGGACCACTGAACGTATGAGAATGCGAATCGAACTGCCAAGTGAGCCGGAATGATTTCATTAACCGCGTCTACAATGTCCGGAAAGTTCTTCGGAATACCGCGATAGCCCGTAATTAGAATGTCGATCGTGTTCTCGCGATTCTTTTCGCTAACCTTACACGTATAGAACGAGTCAACTAACGCTTTAATTGCGCCAAGCGTCGATGTACCTGCGCCTTGTAACTTCGCCATAATACGCTGACGACGAGCGTTTAAGTCACGATTCCCTGCCGTAAGATTCAGCAGCGCCTCCCAACGGTCAAGCATCGGCTCGGAGCTTACGATGAAGAAGTTATCGAATACTTTGTTGAGTTGCGCCCGCATACGAGTTATTTCGTTCGCTTCCGTTTGAATAATCGCCACTGCTTCACGAATGTCCTTGTAGTAAGTCGGTATATAGTCGCCCATATCCTGACGAATATTACGCTCCGCCCAATAAGCGTCTAGTGTTGATTCGCAAACTAGGTCGGCGCTAATCGTTTTGAATCTTCGCATGGAGCCGGTCATGCTAGCTGTTTTTGCATTAACGTTAGCTTTTATATACTTACGTATGAGCGGTGTTTTTGCAGTAGTCGTTGTGGAACCGCTAATCGAAGCACCCAAAGGCTGAATACGTCGCATGTTTCCGGTAACTGCGGTCGATCCGTTAAGTTGAGTAAGGCCGAGCAAAATTTCCGCCATTTACTCCACCACCTTTACGCTAGTGTGACGGTGATATCTCCGGCCGCCACCCTTAATTGGTCGCCCGATGCGATGGTTTTAGATGCAGTTAATTGTCCGTAATAAAGCATATTGCCAGCAGTTTGTGCGTCATAAATCGCAATATGTGTAATAGTACCCCAGCTTGCAGTTGCAATAGGGAAAATTACGTCGGATCCACTAGAAGACGCGCCGTTTGATGGAATCGCAAACGAAATAGTTTGACGTACATAATCACCACCTGTTACTTCCGTCCCTGTTCCTGCGTCTGTAGGATCACTTGTAAATAGCGCTAAGTAAACGAATGTAGGCGCCGTGTATGTTTGACCACGTAAAGTCGTGTTAATTAGTACGTTCTCTAAATAATTGCTCATTGCTGTCATGCGTTTTCCTCCTTTAGTTAATCGTTATATTTACGGAACCAATAACCGGAACCTGGTCGGCTTCAATAGCGATGTTGGCTGTTCCGCCGTTTACCGTTAAGCCCGTGAAGTCGATAACGTTGTCTGAGTCGAGAATGGCGTTACCAATCTGCGAATAACGAACGATTTGATTACCGGTCGTAAACGTTTTAAGATACGTTTCAACGTGCTCAATAACGGAATCTTTGATCGTTGAAGTGTCGCTGGAATCGTTAGGCGTAATCGTTGCAGACACGTCAATCGAAATCTCGGTAACTCCGACTACTGTGACGTCAGCTCCTACCGGTCTTACTTCTTCGATGTGTGCCGCTACCTCTTCGATAACAGACTGCGCTGGGCTTCGGTTGTCGTTATTTACTACGACTAACTTCACCGTACCGGGCCCGTTCCACAACGGATAACAAGTCGCCACTGCGATACCTTGAATTTCCTTCGCCCATAATTCGTATTGATATTTGTTGCCTGACGTAATAGGACGCTGAACGAATTCGAGATAACGAGCGTATAAGGTTTCGTCTGATTCTTCGTCTACTCCGCCACTGAAGTCTTTCGTGTTGGTAGCGCTGATAATACCTTCAACTTCGGAAAGGTCCGTGTTTGTGACCGTGCCTGCGCTTACGTTTCCGTCAACGCCTCCGACTTCTGCTTCGGCTGCTGCCGTTGCGGATCCGTTATTAACCGTGACTGATTCAGTCGTAAGGAACGAAATGTCATCTTCGGTAGTTACGCGTGTACCTAACGGAATCTCTAAATCTTCCGGACCTACAAACGTAATCTCGCCGGTTGCCTTAATCGCTTCTTTACGTACTAGGCCCTGTTCGAGTACTTTGCGGTCGAGGAATTCGCCATAAGTTGATTCTGCAAATCCGAGGTCTAGTACGTTATCCATTTCAACATAAGTCTGTGCGAATTCGATTGCTGCCGGCGCGAGTAAGTCGTATACAACTGAACCTTCCCGCTTGTCAATGTCGGAAGGTATTCGTGCTAGCATTCTATCGAGAATAGTTTCGTATGTTTCGCCATCAAAAATCGTCATCTTTACACCTCCAATGCTTCGAATGTAATTTCTTCTCCGTCAACAGAGACGACAGTGAACGAGATTATAACCGTATCTCCTAAAAACGAAGTTTCTAAATCGGATATACTATCTATACGATCGTCGTAAATAAGCGCCTCTTCAACTAAGCGAGGAATCTCCGTTTCAACGAGTGCTCTAGTAACGCTTGTTCCGATTAGGTCTTCGATTTCACATCCGTAAGCGTCCGTATAAATAGAAAACCGTTCTCGGGCTGTAATTAACGCCTTCTGAACGGCTTGCTTTAACGCTTCTGTTTCGTCAATGAATCCGCCGATACGGCCGTTTTCAAAGTCGATTTTATAAGTTTTCGAAGGTTGATTGGCTTCGTTGGCTTCTGCTTCGGCGAGTAGTTCCGCCAACTCCTCTTCGCTAAAATCCGGTACTAAAGGCATTAATAAATCACCGCCTTATCGATTACGTAAAATACTTTGCGATCATCATCACAAGCTACGATAACGCGATCGTCTGGCTGTAGCGAATCAGCAACTCGACTAGCGAAAATTAAGTCGCTCTTATCGAGGTCAAATTCGACACTATCTAAGCGAATCGAAACTTCCGGAGGCGCAGATATTACTGTACCTAACTCGAAAGTGATGTCTTTGTTATGTCCGTGCAATCGCATTAATTGGACTAACTGCGACGCTCCGTTTCCTTGCGGTTTTGTCATACTGTCGCCTCCTTAAAATTTGATATAGTTACGCGGATTGACTGGGTTCTTCCAACGCCCTTTATGGACTTCGAAGTGTAAATGTTGACCGGTTGATCGTCCAGTGTTACCCATTAGTCCGATTTGCGTACCTTGATTTACTTTGTCGCCTTCTTTGAATCGACGTGAACCTTTACGCATATGACCGTAAACTGTTTCGAACGTCTGACCGTTGATGTTATGGACGATAAAGATAACTTCGCCATAAGATGCCGATACATAAGATTTCGAAACTGTTCCGCTAGCTGCTGCTCTAATCGGAACAGTGCCGGCTTTCGCAATATCGAGTCCTTCATGTGCACGGCCCCAACGTTGTTTCATTTCGCTGGTTACGACGCCTTCACACGGTCGAATAAATCCGGTGCTATTTGTAACCTTCGTAGTTGTCGTTGTAGTGGTCGTAGTTTTTACCGGTGTCAGAGAGCCGGTGTAATAACGAAGTACATGCGGAACATAGTTAACGTCACCGTAACGACGCCAGCCGTGTTTCTTCGCCATCATGGCCGAGAATGCTTTCGCATTTGCCATCGAGTAACCGCCGCGTGCCAAGGCCCACGGGATAAAGCCCTCGCCGAAATTGTATGCTTGGAGCGCGAGTTTCGCTTCGCCCTTAGATTTCTTTAATGTGTTTGCGAAGTACTTAACGCCTTGTTTAATCGACGCTTCATAACGTAGTACGTTTCGCCCTAAACCTAACGACTCACTCGATTGCATTAGATCCGGATAACGTCCGCCACTTTCTTGCATCATAAACGCAAGCAATAATTCGGTATAACCTTCAATACCGTATTGTTTAGCGTATTTACGAACAGTCGGTTCCCACTTACGTACAATCTGAGGAACGTTAGCTCTACCGCCTTTAAGCGTTACCGTAGTCGTAGTTGTCGTTCCGCCTGAACCGCTAGCCGTAGTTGCTTTCTTCTCTTCCGGTGGTTCATAGTCTTCTATTGGAATATCGAATGTGCGCGATAGTTTAAGAGACATCGTATGAAACCCGTCCGGCTGAAAGTTATGCGTATCTGAGACAACGTAAAAAGCCCCGGAAATCTGCGTCATAGATTCGCGAACTAGAATAGAAGATCCGCTTATGACGTTCATAATTCCGAGTGATTCCACGTCGAATTCCTGTTCCGGCTTATTTATCTGCGGTAACATACTTTTAGCGAGTGCCTGTAGTTTTTTCGTATCAGTTACTTCGCTAACATGTTCGTAGTGCTGCATCGTTCCGTATACGTTTTTAGCGTTTGTATCAACGGCGAACGCATGAATCGGTTTTGATTCGTCCCCGCCCGTTAAACTGACTTGCGTTTTAACGTCGTCCATGTTCGTACTGTAAGTAGCGCCGATTAGGTTCCTTCCGTCTTCAATGTACATTCGCGTGAGTTGTTCTTTCCGCTCGACTAAGTTAAGTACGCCACCTTTTGACTGAAGCGAAAACTGACGTTTATTTTTCTGCCAAGTTTCAGTTAGCGCAATAATAATAACGTTCCATAGCGTTTTATCACGTAGAATCAACTTAGGAATAACATAGCCAGTATCCGAAATCTTCCCCATTTTGATACCGAATCGTTTACAGAGGTATTTAACGATATCAGACGCCTTTTTGTTATCGAATCTAAAACTATCGGAAACTTTTGTTAAGTAGTGATTCGCGTCGTATGCGGTGATTGTTTCTTGTCCTCTATCGTCGATATCATAGCCGAAGATAATTCCCTGGAATAGTTCGGTACCGCCCGCCATAATACGAATCTTTCGCCCTAGCTTAAAGTAAACTTTGCGTTTCTTTCCATCGACCGTATTGATAAGCGAGATATCACATTTTCGACTAGCCTGCGTTAAATCACCTGAAATAGATACGCCCATATTCATATCGTTTACAACCGTCATTTGGTTACCTTCGTAATAGAAAATAGATAAGTTAACACGGTCAGTATCATAGCCACTTGTTACGTTATATTTAGACGTTGCCATTACGGAATCACCAACTTCGTGCCTGGCTTAATTACGAGATAGGCATGCTTCTTAACTTTTGTTTTGTTGGCGTTATAGATATCAATCCATTTATTGTCATTTCCGTAAAATCGTCTTGCGATGTGGAGAAGAATATCGTTCTGAACCGTTGTATAAATACGTTGTTTATTCTTATTACTCGGAGGCCGTGTTGTCTTCGTTGCCTCATAGCGAACAGATATCCAACGGAATTGTTTAAACGAAATAGTAAAGTAGATATCACCAGGACTACCCGCCCGCTCAACGTCGTATGAGAAGTCGCGAATAGTTACGAGATAGTTAATTTTCGTTCCGGTTACGACAAGGCGAATCGGTAACTTTGAATCACGCCACTTTTCGATAATTGCTACGTAAGTGTAAGGCGCCTTAAATCCTCGATACGAACAGTAAGCCGGATTGTATCGCGCTGGGAAAAACGTATTGAACGAGAACTCTCTCAAGCCGCGATCTCCGAAAATAGTAGCTTCGCCGAAGTTTGCAATACTTACGTCGTTATAGCCGAAAGGTGAATCGACAGTAACCGTTTCCGGGTTTACCGGCAGACGTACACGCTCCGTATTTCGTTCGTTTGTTAACCAAAATTCGATCGCCATATTATGCGCCTGCCTCCCCTGCTAAATAGATTTTTCGTGCTAGTGCTGATGCAAACTTGTCGATGTCGGCTTCTTCACGGACTGTCATTCCGCCCATATTGATAACTACGCTGTTGCCTGCACCTTTCGCGAATTGGCGGTTTTCCTTCTTCGTCAAGACACGTTCGCCTTGATGAAGTCGGTACATCATGCCGTTACGTGGTACGTAAGATTCCCCGTGGTATGACGATTTGTCTTTCTTCGACGGTCCCATTCCGGCTTTCGTACTCGCCATACTCGGCATTTTGAAATTCGGCATTTTGAAGCTTTTTACTGCGCTAACGAATCCGTTGAACTTAGATTTCACTCCGTCTATGAATCTTCCGACTGCTCCGAATACGGAAGACGCTTTTGATCTGATTGAATCCCAGTTACTCATGATTCGAATACCTGCTGAAACAACTTGACCAAATGGTCCCGGCAAGTTTGTAAGTATTGACCTTAACACGCCCATTTTATTCCATAGTGCGATGGCTTTTGCTTTAACTGTATCCCAGTTTCTATATAATAAGACCCCAGCAGCGACTAGTCCTGCTATTGCGATTGCTACTAACCCGATAGGATTCGCTGCCATAGCCGCGTTTAGTGCCCATTGTGCTATTGTCGTTGTTGCCGCTACTGCTCTATAAGACCGTATTAACTTAATGACCGTACCTATAATCGTAAGCGCCACTATAGATGCCTTATAAGCAATAAAAGCGTATGTTCCTGCGATAATTGCCTCTTTAATTAAAGGCCAATTCTCTATTACAAATCTAGCAAACGTCGAGATGATGTTGTACGCAGTTGTAAATCCGCTTGTAACTGTGTCAGAAAACGCTTTGATCTGTTCCGGTTTAAGGTTTCCGATAAAATTCGCCATATTTAACGCGGCTTCTTTAATCAGAGGCATCAATGGGGTAAGGACTGCGATTTGGAACGTTTCAAGTGCGCCTTTAAACTGCTCAACTGCTCCGGCTGCGTTATTCATTTTCTCCTTCGCAACATCCAACGCAGTAACTTTTGACATCTCGCTGGTGAATTTCTTAACTCCTTCAGCGCCTTCTTTGAAGAGGATGTTACCAGCACGTATTGCGTCACTTCCAAACATTGTTTCTAGTGCTGCTTGGCGTTGTTGTGCTGTTAAACCTTTCATAGAGTTTTGTAGTAGACCTGCGATTTGATTGAGGTTTTTTAATTCTCCGTTAGCATCATAAAAAGCATTTTCGCCATACTTAGTCATTAACCCTAAGTCCTGAAACAAGCCTATTTGTTTTTTGGTAGACGGCTGCAAATTCGATAACATTGTTTTTAGAGAAGTACCGGCGTCTGATCCCTTCAATCCGTTGTTTGCAAATAATCCTAATGCGATATTGACGTCTTTGAAGTTCATACCAATACCAGAAGCGACTGCTCCTACCTGCGAAAGTCCATACTGTAACTCTTCTACGCTAGTTGCCGACGCATTGGCTGTTCCGGCTAGAATATTTGCAGCGTCCGCCGCTTTCATACCGTCATCTTTAAACGCATTCAAGGCTGTTGACATAATTTCGGCCGCCTTCGCTAAATCAAGACCACCTGCTGTTGCGAGGTTTAATGCGGATTCAAGCCCACCCGCTTGTACTTGCGCAGGTGTAAGACCGGCCTTCAAAAGTTCTTCGATACCTTGACCGGCTTGTAACGCTGAGTACTTCGTCTTTGCGCCCATCTCCATCGCTAGATCAGACATCTTTTTCATCTCCGCGGAAGTTGCGCCTGTTAATGCTTTGATCGTCGACATTTGTGATTCGAAGTCCATCGCCTTTTGAATTCCGCCCAAAGCTAAACCGGTTGCACCTGCAGCCAGTGTTAATCCGGCTAACCCTGACGCCATTGATCCCGCTGCAGATTTAAACCCTCCGGCTCCACTAACGAATCTACCTTGAGCATCACGCAAACGTCCCATCGAATCTCGGTACGTATCTGTAGTACGTTGTGTATTTTTAAGAGCGCTCATCACACTTCGTAAGCCACGTGTCATATTATCCTTTAACGTTAAGACGGCGGTTAAATCATACGCCAATTATTTCGACCTCCTCTCCGCTTCTTTCTTTTCATCTTCACGCAGGACTTCTATCGATGCGTAATTCATAAGAATCTGTTTTTTGGTCCATGTATAAACCTCGTGCATAGGAATGCTGAAATGCTGAGAAATTACGTGAATCGTCCACGCATCGTCGTCGTCCCGTATTACTTTTTTGCTTGATTAAGAGTCGTATCGAATCCGCTGACTTCTAAGACTTTTTGTGAAAGTAGTACGATTTCTCCGACTTTTAGTGCCTTTTTAACGCAATCACCAGCGTCGCGAGCTCCGTAATGTTCAAGTAATGTAGGATCTTCGAAGTTGGGTTCGACACAGCTCTTAGCGATAATTAAGTTGTTCATCTCGGTATCGTTAGTAACACCGTCAAAAGTCGATTCTTCTTGCGCAGAAGTTAATTCGTCTTGATTTAACGCTTTGAGTACGAAGTCTGTATCTAATCGTTTGATATAAACCGGTTCTTGTACGTCTGGGTTAGCGCTTAGTAATGCCTCTAATGCGTTCGATTTTTTCTTTGCCATGTATAATCATCCTTTCGGTTATGTTCAAAGTTAAAGGCGAGCCGAAGCCCGCCGTATTGATTAAACGTATTGGTAGTCCGTGAAGAAGAACGGTAATTCCTCTTCTACGATTGATCCAACTTCGAAGTTAAGAAGTGGGATTGTGCTGAATTGAACGCCCTTTACACGAATCCAAGCTTTACTGTCTGGGCTTTCTGGGTCATTAATTTCGACCATTAATTCCGTAACATAAGCTGTTTTGTTTTCGTGACGGACTTGTGAAATAGCTTTAATAAAGTCATGGTTGATTTTGTAGTTAGTTAACGTACCAGTCCATTCGATAGTGGTAGCTTTTTTACCTAATGCGCGGTTACCTGCGCGTGGGATATCTTCGTAGTTAATT
>Ga0268255_10001115_pt1 | contig 16378 bp, 13 predicted proteins | sample AgamicOrMarz_FD_200256 | JGI IMG/M metagenome (GOLD analysis project Ga0268255, IMG submission 200256) | Agave microbial communities from Guanajuato, Mexico - Or.Ma.rz (v2) (version 3) | ecosystem: Host-associated > Plants > Phyllosphere > Phylloplane/Leaf | place: Guanajuato, Mexico...
TCGCGCGCGAGCATGGTGTTGCCGACCGAGCCCGTCTGGTATGTGGACGGCGTGGCGAACGAGGCCGGTGTGGTCCGCTCGTCGCTACCGTTCCAGCAATTGCCCGATTACCTCGCAATGCCGCCGATCTCGCTCGCCGAAGCGCCCCTTGTCGCGTCGGTGCTGCGCGAGGTTGCGCCCGACTTGCCGTTGCCGCCCACGCATGACTCGCGGGCGATCCGGGTGATCGACGTGGAGCCGGTGCCGGTGCTCACGCTCAATAGCCACGCGTTGCCGTCCGCCGGAAAGGCCAAAGGCCTGGCCGTCGAACTGGCCGGCGTGAGCTTCGACTACGACGGCGTCAGCATCAACGTGGACAGCAGCGTGACACTCGTGCCCATGCCGGGCGGCGACGTCATTCACATCCGCCGCCGCTACGAGGTCGAGAAGAAGCGCCTGCTGGAACTTCGCAAGAGCGGGTTGCAGAAGGTGCCCACGAGCCGCGTGTTTACGTCACGGCAACTGCCCGATACGATGCTCGGCCTGGCCGATGCGGACGCCTGGTCCTCGTTTGTCAGCGACGCGGTGCCGGAACTCGTCAGCAAAGGCTGGCGTGTGACGATGGCGCCCGAGTTCCGCTACAACGTGATCGAGATCGACGCGATCGACGGCACCGCGCATCAGGCAGGCGACGGCTGGTTCGATCTTGAAATGGGTATTCGCATCGGCGAGCGCAATGTGCGGCTTGAGCCGCTGCTCGCCGATCTGTTCCGCCGCGACCGGCGCTGGCTGGGCGGCACGCTTGAGGCGATCGCCGACGACGAGCCGATTGAACTGAAGACCGAAGAGAACAAGCGCCTGCGGCTGCGCGCGGACCGGTTGAAGCCGGTGGTGCGCGTGCTGGTCGATCTGTTCGATTCGCTCGGTGCGAGTCTCGCCGAGGGCGCGCCGCTGCGCGTGCCTTCCGTGGACGCAGGCCGCCTCCAGGCATTGAGCGATACGGGACGCTGGCAATTTCGCGGCGACGATTCCATTCGCGAACTCGCGCAGCGTCTGCAAGCCGGTCCTGGCTTGCGTGAGGTGCCGGTGCCTAGCGGTCTGCGCGCTGAACTGCGCGCCTATCAGCAGCAGGGTCTCAACTGGATGCAGTATCTGCGCGAGCAGGGTCTCGCCGGTGTACTCGCCGACGACATGGGCCTTGGCAAAACCGTGCAGACGCTTGCGCATATCCTCGCCGAGAAGGAAGCGGGCAGGCTCGACCGGCCGGCGCTGATCGTAGTGCCGACCACGCTCGTGCACAACTGGCGTGAGGAGGCACGGCGCTTCGCGCCCGAACTGAAGGTGCTGGTGCTGAACGGCCCGCAACGCAAGCAGCGCTTCGATCAGGTCGGCGAACATGAACTCATCCTGACGACGTACGCGTTGCTGTGGCGGGACCAGAAGGTACTCGCCGAACACGAATATCACCTGCTGATTCTCGACGAGGCGCAGTACGTGAAGAACGCGACGACGAAAGCCGCGCAGGCAATCCGCGGCTTGAACGCGCGGCACCGGCTGTGTCTGACCGGCACGCCGCTCGAAAATCACCTGGGCGAACTGTGGTCGCAGTTCGATTTTCTGCTGCCGGGTTTTCTTGGCAGCCAGAAGGATTTCACGCGCCGCTGGCGCAATCCGATCGAAAAGAATAACGACGGCGTGCGCCGTTCGTTGCTTGCGCGTCGCATCCGGCCGTTCATGCTGCGGCGTCGCAAGGACGAGGTCGCGAAGGAGTTGCCGGCCAAGACGACGATTGTGTGCTCTGTCGATCTGGAAGGCGCGCAGCGCGATCTGTACGAAACCGTGCGTACGGCGATGCAGGAGAAGGTGCGCGCGGCCGTGAGCGCACAGGGCCTCGCGCGCAGTCACATCATCGTGCTCGACGCGCTGCTGAAGCTGCGGCAAGTGTGTTGCGATCCGCGACTGGTGCGCACGCTCAGGACCGCGGGCGAGGGTGTCGAACGCAGCGAGGACACAGCGGCGAAACCGGCGAGCCCCGATAAGGCGGAAAAGGGCGCACGAGGCATGCGCTCTGCCAAACTCGACCTGCTGTTGTCCATGCTCCCAGAGTTGATCGATGAGGGACGCCGCGTGCTGTTGTTCTCGCAGTTCACCGGCATGCTCGCGCTGATCGCCGGGGCGCTGGACGAAGCGGCGATTCCCTATGTGATCCTGACCGGCGACACGACGGACCGGATCACGCCCGTCGAGCGCTTTCAGCAAGGCGAGGTGCCACTGTTCCTGATCAGCCTGAAGGCGGGCGGCGTGGGGCTGAACCTCACCGCTGCGGATACCGTGATCCACTACGACCCGTGGTGGAATCCCGCCGCCGAGAATCAGGCCACCGACCGTGCGCATCGGCTCGGACAGGATAAGCCCGTGTTCGTCTACAAACTGATCGCGGCGGGCAGCATCGAAGAAAAGATCGTGGAATTGCAGGAGCAGAAGGCAGGTCTTGCCGACAGCATTCTTTCGGAAGACGCCGCCGGCGCAGCCAAGTTCTCCGACGACGATATCGACGCACTCTTCGCGCCGATGCCCGAGCTCGAAGGCGGAAGGTGACGCGACCCGTTTTCGGGACAGTGCGCGCGGGTCGCGCACTCATCCACCACTGAATGCCGACGTTTTCCGGTATCCAATATTCCCAGATTTGACTCCGCATTGTTCAAAGACGTCACAAGTCGTCAAGAAACGCGGAGTTTGTCTGCCTGCCGTCAACGGTTGCTTGCCGTACTCGTTGAACACGCGACCATCATCAGGTCAGTCAACGCAGTACGTTAAGGAAATAACCGTTATGAACAAGCATTTCGTCGCCGCCGCTGTTGCCGGCCTTTTCTCGATCGCAGCGTTTGCGCAGGCTTCGGCACCGGTCGCGGCATCGTCGCAAGCTGCTGTTGCTGCTACCCAGCAGGAAGCAACGCCGGCAGTCAAGCAACACCGCGCCGCGAAGCAACACAAGCACGCGCATAAGCATTCGCACAAGCATTCGCACCATGCAGTATCGGCTGCAGGCGGCGAACAGGATGCCGCACCGGTGTCCGACGAAGCAACGCCCGCCAAGCCGTAACCGTTACGCCGCGTAGCGAGCCTGTGAAGACGCGGGCCGGTGCATGACATCGGCCCGTTTGCTGCCTGCAGTTCATCGACGAAAACCTGCGCGAAACATAAAACACGGTCTTTTTAAGGGCAGTCCGGTGGCTGACGCAGAGCGTCGTTCGCATTGCCGCTTGCAATCACGTCTATTTAATTAGGACTCTTGTATGAAACGTATCTGTCTTTCGATCGCGTTTGGCTGCGCGATGAGCCTGACCGTCATCGCTCAGGCAAAGAGCTTCGGATTCGAACTCAGCCCGTCCACACGCACGACTGCGAATGCTCCAGCGACACAAGGCTGGCACGACGGACGTTATTGGGACGGTCACCGTTCGTGGAGCCGCGACGAGTGGGAAGGGCGGCGCACGCGTGCAGGTCACGACGATGCTTATCGCTTCAATCGCGGCACTCATTGCCCGCCGGGCCACGCAAAGAAACACGATTGCTGATGTTCTCGCCCGCAATGAACGCGCGCGCCGACTGCGCAGCGTGTTCGACAGGCGGACCTCGCCGTGCTGGCCGCCGCGCTGACCGCCGTGCTGACCGCCGTGCTGACCGCCGTGCCGATCGCCGCGCCGACGGCCGTGCCGATCGCCGCGCCGCCGCAGCAACGGTCGCCCGATGCGCCGCCTTGCACTACCCCGATCTCGCCCACTGCTCTAATGAAAATTTGTTTGCCCCGTTTCGCCACACCGGCTGTCCCAATCCTGCTCGTCTTCTCGTTGGCCGGCGCGCTGAGCGGTTGCTCCCTGCTCGCGCCGAGCGGCCGGCCTGCCAGTCCGCCGCTGGCGTGGTCCTCCAACTGGGCGCCCGCAGTGCCAGCAGTGCCTGCATTGCCGGCAGTGCCTAATGAGGCAATGGTTCCGGCTGGGTTCTATCGGGTGAATTCGGGCGATACCTTGACCGGCATCGCCCGCGCTTTTGGCCGCGATGCAGCCGCGATTGCGCTGTGGAATCATCTGTCGGCGGATGGCGCACTGGATGCCGGGCAACTGCTGCGGGTCGCGCCTCCACCGGGAGTTGCCAGCGCGCCTGCCGGATTGAATGCGCGCACGCCTGCAAGCCCAGAACCCCGCGCGAACGCAGTGCAGAGCGTCGCGACCATCGGCAAAGCGCGACTCGCATGGCCGGTTAACGGGCCGGTTGAAGCGCCGTTCGTCGCAGGAAAAACCAGGGGCATTGCGATCGCTGCGGCCGCCGGCGCACAGGTGAGAGCGGCGGCGAGCGGCAGGGTCGTCTACGCGGGCGGCGGCATTGCGGCTTACGGTCTGCTGATCATCATCAAGCACGACTCGCATTTGCTGACCGCCTACGCCAACAACCGCGCGTTGCTGGTGAAAGACGGCGCGCTCGTCAAGAAAGGGCAGGCGATTGCCGAGCTTTCGTCGGACTCCCACGGCGACGCGTCTTTGCATTTCGAAGTGCGCGACGGCGGTAAGCCTGTCGATCCGCTCCTCTATCTTCCGAAGCGCCCTTAAGCCGGTGCCCACGCGGCATTGCCGCTTTCCTCGAACCGGACCGACGCGGCGTGCTGTTAGATGCAGCGCGCTGCGCGATGTAATGCCCTATGACCTTTCGCTTCAACAACCGCACCGGCTCAACCGGTCTCATTGGTTCTCTCCGCGCGGCTGCAAACCGTCTCGGTCTCACGCTCGCGTCGCTTGGCTGTGTGTTGGCGTTGGCGGGTTGCGCGCCGTCGGTCGTTGACCGCTCCGCCCTGAGCAGCGCCGAACCGGCCATTCGTACAGTCGGGCAAACGGCGCCTCATGCATTGCAAGGTAGCTCGACCGATGATGACGAGCGGGCCGCTGCCCTTGCGCCGAGCTTATCGGCTGCCGAGCCGCAATCCGACGCGCAGTCTGCGGATGACGGTTCGCGGGCCGCGTCGGCCTGCGCTTGCAGCAGGCGCTTTCTGCAGACCGGCCTCGCGTCGTGGTACGGCAAGGTATTCCATGGTCGCCGCACCGCGAGCGGCGAGCGCTACAACATGCACGCATTGACCGCGGCGCACCGCACTTTGCCCTTGGGCGCGTGTGTGCGAGTGACGGCAGTGGGGCGAGAACGTTCGGTGGTCGTGCGGATCAACGACCGTGGGCCGTTCGTGCACGGACGGATCATCGATCTATCGTATGCCGCTGCAGAGGCAATCGGTGTGAACGTCGCGGGTACCTTGCCCGTCAAGCTCGAACACATTGCGCCCGCGCGTGGTCTGGACGGCGCTCGTCGCTGTGTTGACCGGGCAGAGCGGGCAGCGTGAGGGTCGGCCGCAAGCTTTCGCAGCTTTCGATGCGGCCGGGAGTCGCGTGACTCATGCTCGAGAGAATGCAGCACTGGCGTGCGAGTTTTTCGCTTTCACGTCCGTCTGTAACAAATCATCGCCGTCTGTAAATGTTCACATGTCCGCACCGTTCATCCCCCAGGGTTCGATGTCGCGCGGCATTGCAACTTCGGGATGGTTGTTATGGCCTGCGTAATATCTACCGCGTCGTTCGTTACAAACGTAGTTCTTTCATCTTGAGAATGAATTTCTGAGCGGTTACTTTCTGTGCACTCGTGAGGTAGCCCCCGCGAGCGTGTGATGTTTTTACGGCGTCGTCCTGACCAGGCACGACGCCGTTTTTTTTGCTCTCGACGGCCGGCGCGCAACGACCCATGCCGCGAAACGCGCGGGGCGCCCGGGCAATCGGAGCGCGACTCGGTGTATTGAGCGGTTGCCCAAGACATAACCTGAAAGCTTTGCTCCGCGATTAATTGCACGCCGTCACAGTGCGAGGTGTCGATCCACTGATCCATTGTTTTTTGACTGGTTTGTGCGGACTCGACAGCTTCATTGCAAATCTACAACAGCGGCAGCACCGATTTAACAATCCTTAAACGATTTATTTTGAGACCGTTTCTATACTCACTCAAATTGTCAAATCGCTGTTTCCCGAAAAGCTTGTCGCGGTTTGAAAAAGACAGGCGCGGGGCCTGCAGTGTGCGAGAGAGACCACCTTTTTAATGGCAGGCCCATACGGGCCGAAACTGGCCGGCGGGACCTGAGAGGCGTCGGGAACGGCGCGCAAAACCGGCAAAAGCAGCATGCGAGCCGGCAGCCGCCGCTGAACCGTTTAATGGCATTCAGCAAAGATCGACCGTCTTTTCGATTATGATTATCGGCGGTTTGATAATCGCCGCTCCCAAATCGAAAAATGCGCGCTAATTTTGAGATGGGGTGGCAGCAGGGTTGTACGGGGCGCGAGGCGAAGGACCATTAGTCGAAAGAGAGTCAAACAAACTTCGAACTGAAGATGAATGAAAGGCCGGATCGCCGGTGCCAGCGAGCACCGGCATCCCGGTCGATCCGCCGGCTTGCCGGTAATGGCCGCGGTCGCCGATACGCCGCTGCGCCCATTACCGGCAACGACGAACGAACGACGAACAAACGACGAAGTCGCGTTGCGGGGTTTTTATGAGAATTGCTGTCCTGGATGACGATTCGGCGCAAGCCGATTTGGTTTGCCAAACGCTGTCGGCAGCGGGCCACGTCTGTCATGCATACGTTGCGGGACGCGAACTGGTGCGGCAGTTGCGGCGCCAGACATTCGATCTGCTCGTGCTCGATTGGAATGTGCCTGACATGTCGGGCGAAGAAGTGTTGCGTTGGGTGCGCGAAAGCCTGTCAGAACGCTTGCCCGTGCTGTTCATGACGAACCGCGGCCAGGAGAGCGACATTACGTCGATCCTGAACATCGGCGCCGACGACTACGTCGTCAAGCCGGTCCCGGCCGCCGTACTGCTCGCGCGCGTCGGTTCGCTGCTGCGCCGCGCTTATCACCTGAAGCCGTCGGCGGCGACGGAAGTCTTCGGCGAATTCGAGTTCGATCTGCATGCCAAGCATGTAGTGGTGCGCGGCACCAAAGTGGCGGTCACCCAGAAGGAGTTCGAACTCGCGCTGTTGCTGTTCCAGCATCTGAGCCGGCCGCTGTCGCGCGCGCATATTCTCGACGTCGTCTGGAAGCAGGCGACGGACATCCCGTCGCGCACGATGGACACGCACGTGTCGATGCTGCGCAGCAAGCTCGGCCTGCGGCCCGAACACGGCTACCGTCTGACGCCCATCTACGGCTATGGCTACAGGCTGGAGCGGCTGGAGTCAGCGAGCGATACACCCCCAGCCGCGGACCGTTCGCAAGCGGGGCAGGCGTGACGGTTTCCGTCGACGACGCTTCAGCGATACGCGGCAGGACCGGCTCGGCTGGCCGCCGTGCGAGTGCCGTGCTGGCCGCCGCGGGACTCTTCGCCTTCGCCTGCTTCGCGCCCGCTTCGGCACATGCGCAGCCGTCACGGGCGCCAAAGCAGCGCGCGAAAGCCGCGCCTCCTGCCTACGTTTCCTATGTGACGCACGCAGGCGACACACTCTACGAAATCGCGAGCCGCTATCTCAGCGACACCGCCGACTGGGCCGTGCTCAGTCGCCTGAATCACGTGCCCGCACCACGTCGCATGCCGGCCGGCATTGCGCTGCGTCTGCCAGCCGACAAACTGAAGCAGGACCCGGAGACGGCACGTGTGATCGCGACGAGCGGTCCGGCCGAGCATGCGTCGGGCGCGAGCCCTTATCTGCCGCTGACGGCGGGCGCGACGCTTGGCGAAGGCGACCGCATCCGCACCGGACCCAACGGTTTCGTCACACTGGAGTTGTCGGATGGCTCTCATCTCACGATGACGCAGGACGGCGCGCTCGACATCGACCGGTTGCGGCGGACCACACTGACGGGCGCGGGCGACCGTCAACTGGAACTGCGCCGCGGGCAGGTCGAGAGCCAGGTCACGCACGCGACGAAGAAAGACGACCGCTTCCAGATCCGTTCGCCGTCGGTGGTTGCGGGCGTGCGTGGGACGCGCTTCAGGGTCGCTTACGACGGCGACGCGCAAACCACGGCTGTCGAAGTGCTGGACGGCGCGGTCGGCGTCGATCCGGTCGCGGCGCTTTCGCGCAAGTCTGCACCGCCGCCAGGCGTGCCGCTGCAGGCGTCGGCGCAACTGCTCACGGAACGCTTCGGCAGCGTGACGCGAGCCGGCGCCGCGATAGGCGATGCAGTTGCACTGCTTCCAGCACCTGCGCTCAAGGAGCCGGCGAGAGTGCAGGACGCCAAGACGGTGGCTTTCGATCTGATTCCGGCCGAGGCCGCCGGAGCCGCGGAAACTGCAACATCCGCAACAACCTACCGCGTGCAGATTTCCCGCGACGCCGACCAGCTCGACCTCATCCGCGACCTTCGCGTGAGCGCGCCACATGCGGAATTCGGCGATCTGGCAGACGGCACGTATTTCGTGCGCATTGCAGCGATCGACGCGAACGGGCTGGAAGGTTTGCCGCAGGTGTATGCCTTCGAGAGACGTCAATTCGCGGTCGGCGCGTCGGCCGCGCGGCGCGTGGGCGGCCACGATTACGAATTCCGCTGGTTCGTGAGCCGCGCGCCGGCGTCGGCGCAAACGCGTTTTCGCTTCGTCATGGCGACGACGGCCGATCTGCGCCATCCGATTGTCGACCGCGCGGATTTGACGGGCGGGCAACTGGTGGTGAGCGATCTGCCGCCAGGCGTCTATTACTGGACCATCGTTGCCGAGCAGTTCGACAACGGCCGCTTGTACGCGACGGCCAGCGCAGTTCGCACGTTCACGCTTGCGCGCTGACGCTGGTAGATTCACAGGCCCGGAAGTGACCCGGTCCGCTTGCTGTTTTTGGCTTTCTACCTCCTGACATCGCGCCTTGCCCAACACATCCACGCGCTTGAGCCTCGACCCGCGCGCCCGTCTCGGACGGCGCGCCGGCCGTCGTTTTCTGATCGAATGGGCGGCTATCGGATGCCTGGGTCTCGTCGTGATCGCGCTCAGTTCGTTGGGTCGCATGAGCGCGAGCGTCGATCATCTGGTGTACGACCGCTTACTGAGCCTGCATGCTCAGGCGGTGCTGCCGGACATCGTCGTGCTGGAAATCGACAATGAAAGCGTCGCGCAACTCGGCCGCTGGCCGTGGCCGCGCAGCGTTCACGCCCGATTGCTCGAGCAGGTCGCGAAGGCAAAGCCCGCCGCGGTCGTCTACGACGTGCTCTTCACCGAAACCAATCCCGACGATGCCGAACTTGCCCGCGCGGTTGCGCTGAGTCCGACCTATTTGCCGGTGCTACTCACGGACGCCGGGCAAGGCGCGCCCGCTGCCGTCGTCGAACCGGTGGCGCCGCTCGTGCGCGCGGCGGCCGGCCTCGGGCATATCAATCTCGAAGTGGACAGCGACGGCATCGTGCGCAGCGTCGCCCAGTTCGAAGGCGACGCCGACTCGCGCTGGCCGCAGTTGATGCTCACGGTGGCGCGGGCGGCAGAACGCGGCGCGCTAGGGCTGAATGTGCAGCCGGCGAGGCGCGCGTCTCTGGAATCGGCGAGCGATGCAAGCGATCGGGGCACCGGTGCGCACAACGACGCTGCGAGCGACGGCCGCTTCCTGATCCCGTTCAGCCCGAGTGCACAGAGCTACGAGAAGCTCAGTTTCGCAAGCGTGCTCGCGGGCCAGGTCCCGCCCGAGAAATTGCGCGGGCGCATCGTCGTAATCGGCGTGACCGCATCGGGTCTTTACGACCGGTTTGCCACGCCGGTATCCGGTGCATTGGGGCCGCTGCCCGGCGTCTATATCCACGCGAACGTGCTCGATACGCTGCTCACCGGCCGCGAAGTCGCGCCCGCCGCACGATGGCTGCTGCTACTCGTCTCACTGGCTCCGCTCGCGGCGTTGCTGTCCGGTTTCCTCGTATTGTCGCCGCGCCGCTCGCTGCTGCTGACCGGTGCGCTGTGCCTGCTTGCCATGTCCGGCAGTGCGATTCTGCTGTACGGCGCGCAGCTGTGGTTGTCGCCCGTGCCCGCGATTCTCGGCGTGGTGGCCGTGTATCCGATCTGGAACTGGCGCCGCCTCGAAATGACGATGGCGTATCTGCGCAAGGAGTTGCAGCGTCTCGCGGACGAACCGCATCTGCTGCCGCAAACGCCGCAGCGCCGGCGCCAGTTTGGCGGCGACGTGCTCGAACAGCACATGGCGCTGATGGCGCAAGCCGCACAACGCGTGCAGGACATGAAGCGCTTTATGTGGGACAGCCTGGACAGCATGCCCGAGCCGATTCTCGTGAGTGACATGCAGGGCATCGTGCTGATCGCGAACCATGCCGCGAGGGCGCACTTTGCACGTCTTGGCGCGCCGATGCCCGAGGGACGTTCCATGCAGGCGGTGCTGGGTGGCCTGACGTTCGTCAAGGCCATCGATAGCGGAGCCGGAGCGGATGCCGAAAACGATCTGCTGGCCCGCGCGCACTGGCCCGCGCTGCTCGATCCCACGAGCCGCGAGTTTGCCGCGCTGATGGCGCAGGGCGTCGAGGTGCGTGACGCCGACGGGCGCGATCATCTGCTGCGTTACGCGAACTGCACGAATGCTCAGGGCGAGACGACCGGATGGATCGCCGGTCTCGTCGATGTTTCTGCGTTGCATGCCGCCGAGCGCCAGCGCGAAGAAGCACTCCGGCTGCTGTCGCACGATATGCGCTCGCCGCAGGCGTCGATCCTTGCCCTCGTCGAGATCGAGCGGGCCCGCGAGAAGCCGGTGCTCGCGCGCGGCTTGCTCGAGCGCATCGAACGTTACGCGCAACGTGCGCTGACACTCGCCGACGACTTCGTACAACTCGCGCGCGCCGAGTCGCAAACCTACCTGCTGGAGCCGGTGAATCTCGCCGAGCTGATGATCGACGCGAGCGATGAAGTCTGGCCGCAGGCACACGCGAAGCGGATCGCGTTGCACACGGAAACGGACCTATCGGCAGAAGGCCGCGACATAGGCGATATCGGCGACGAGGGCCACTGGATCTGCGCCGACCGTTCGCTCCTGACGCGTGCGCTCGTCAACATCCTGAACAACGCGGTCAAATACAGTCCGCCCGATACGCATATCACTTGTGAGCTATCGAACGAGGTGCCCGCGCGCACGTCGGCGACGGCCGGTTTCACTACGGCGGTTACATCGGATCGCGTGACGCGACGCGTGTCGTGCACGATCCGCGACCAGGGCTACGGGATACCGCAAGACCAGCAGGCACAGCTATTCGAACGCTTCAGGCGTTTTCACGAAACAGAGCGGCCAGAAGTTGGCGGCGCCGGGCTCGGCATGGCCTTCGTCAAGACCGTGGTCACGCGCCATGGCGGTGAAGTGGACGTGGTGAGCGCGCCCGGGCGAGGCACGGCAGTCACGATCTATCTGCCGGCGCTGGAAGAAGCGCAACTGGATCGGCCTGCGAGCCGGCGTCATGACGCCTGAGCGCGCGTCTTATCGAATCGGGGAGCGAACTGTGAAAGCGGTGAAAGCGGTGAAAGCGATGAAAGCGATGAAAGCGATGAGAGCGGTGAGAGCGGTGAACGCAATGAAAGCGACTCTGGTGTGTACGGCGCTCGCTGCGGCGACGCTCGCCGGATGTACCGGCATGCACGCCGACGTGCACACCGCGACGCCCGCAGCCGCACTAGCTGGCGAGCGGACGTACACGTTCGCGCGTCTGCCGATGCAGGAAGCGCGCGCCGACCATGCGCAGTTCGAAACCGTGCTGCGTGACGAACTCGCGAAGCAGGGTTTCGCCGATACGACGGAGCGGCCTGCGCATTACGTGCTCTCGGTCGGATGCGAGACGCGGCCAGCACAAATCGGCGTTGGCGCGAGCGACTGTGCATCTGGCAATTGCGGGCCGCAGACCGACGCATCGGTCTCGCTATTCGGCGCACGCGTCTACCGTCATACGCTCACGCTGCGGTTTTTCGAACGTGTGAGCGGGCGCGAAGTGTACAAGGTCAGCGCAGCCAGTACAGACCGCGACGCCGATCCGCTGCACGCCACGCCCGCGCTAATCAGAAGCGCGCTGGTGCAGTTCCCGTTCGACGCACCAACCGACTGGCGGGTGAAATTGCGCCCGAATCCAGAAGGCAGCCTGCCGGACGTGGTCTCGGTGACGCCGTTGCAAAGATAACGCCGGCTACAGCGGATCGCGCGGCGACTGCTCCTTCGGTATCGGATCTTCGGGCCAGCGGTTTTCAAATACGCAATCGGCGAGCGGCGTGCGCTCCGCCCATCGTTCGGTTTGCAGCATCGGCTCGCTATAAAAGCGGTCGACGTGGCCAAGGCATAGTATCGCGACCGGCCGCGCGCCTTCCGGCATGCGCAGGAGCCGACGCACTGCATCGACGTCGAAGAGAGACACCCAGCCCATGCCGAGCCCTTCGGCGCGGGCGGCGAGCCACATGTTCTGGATCGCGCAGGCCACCGATGCGAGGTCCATTTCCGGCAGCGTGCGCCGGCCGAAAATATGCCGCTCGCGGCCGTCCATCAGCGCCATGACGAGCAGCTCGCCGCACTCCAGCATGCCTTCCACTTTCAGCTTCATGAACTCTTCGCGGCGCTTGCCGAGCGCGTCGGCGGTAGCAAGCCGTTCGCTTTCGACGTTGGCATGCAACGCAGTACGCAAGGCGGGATCGGTGATGCGCGCGATGCGCCACGGCTGCATGAAACCCACGCTCGGCGCGTGATGCGCGGCATCGAGCAGACGCTGCAATACCGCGGCATCGACGGGATCGCGCACGAAGTGGCGCATGTCGCGGCGCTCGTAAATCGCGCGATAAACCGCGTCGCGGTCGGCTTCGTTAAAAGGCTTCGCCATTGAACAGAGCGGCCGTGAAGGCCGGGTTGGAGGGCCAGTAAGCGTGCATGTAAGTCGCGACAATCGAGCCGACGCGGTATATCGCCTCGCCGGGTGCATCGCCTTGAGGCCGCGTGGCCGAGCGCAACGGCGAAAGCGGCGTGTCGAGCTTCGAGTAGTGAAATGTGTGGCCGGTCACGGGGCCATGCATGCTGTCGATCTGTTGCATGCCGAGCGCGGTGAAGCGTGTTTGCATCGTCGCGTGACCGGGCAGCAAGCCGAGCATCGACGTGCTGACACCTTGTGTGTCAGTGAGTTTATCGAGCAGATAAAGCATGCCGCCGCATTCGGCGACGAGCGGTTTGCCGGCCGCCGCATGTGCGCGGACCGCCGCGGCGCTGCGGGCATTCGCGGCGAGCGCCGCGGCATGCAGTTCGGGATATCCGCCGGGCAGATACAGCGCATCGGTGTCGGAGGGCGGCGCTTCGTCAGCGAGCGGCGAAAAGTAGTGAACATGGGCGCCGAGCGCTTCGAGCAGCGCGACGTTGGCCGGGTAGATGAACGAAAACGCGGCATCGCGCGCGATGGCGATTTTTTTGTTGTGCAGAAGGCGGGGAAGCACTTGTGGCGTAGCCGCGCCAAACTCCACCGCGGGCGGCAGCCCGGCCAGCGCTGTATGACTGAGCGCATCGGCGGCGCGATCCAGACGCGCGTCGAGATCGTCGATTTCCGCGGCCTGATGCAAGCCGAGGTGGCGATCGGGCAATTCGATTTCGTCGCTGGCGGTAATGTGCCCGCACCAGCGCAGCGCCGGCGGCAATGCCTCTTCGAGCATCTGCGCGTGACGCGAGGAACCGACGCGGTTCGCGAGCACGCCATGAAACGGCACCTGAGGCCGGAAATTCGCGAGGCCGAACGCGACCGCGCCGAAGGTCTGCGCCATCGCCTTCGCCGAAATCACCGCGAGTACCGGCACACCGAACTCGGTCGCGAGATCGGCGCTGCTCGGCGTGCCGTCGAAGAGGCCCATCACGCCTTCGATCAGGATCAGATCGGCTTCGTCCGCCGCCTGCGCGAGAAGATTGCGGCAGGCATCTTTGCCGACCATCCACAGATCCAGCGACAGCACGGGCGCGCCGCTTGCGCGCGCAAGGATCATCGGATCAAGAAAGTCGGGCCCGGTCTTGAACACGCGCACACGCCGCCCCAGTCGCCGATGGTAGCGCGCGAGGCCCGCGGTGATCGTGGTCTTGCCTTGACCCGACGCGGGCGCGCTGACAAAGAGCGCAGGGCAGGCGGACACGTTCAGAACTCCACGCCGCGCTGCGCCTTGACGCCTTGCTCGCGGTACGGATGCTTGACGATGCGCATTTCGGTGACGAGGTCGGCGGCTTCGATCAGCGCATCGGGCGCGTGGCGGCCGGTCACGACCACATGCAGCATCGCTGGACGCGCGTTGATGACGGACAGCACTTCGTCGAGCGGCAGATATTCGTACTTGAGCACGGTGTTCAGTTCGTCGAGGATGACCATCTGATAGTCGCCGCTTTCAATCATCCTGCGTGCTTCGTCCCAGCCTTTGCGTGCGGTGGCCATGTCGGCGTCGCGGTTCTGCGTGTTCCAGGTGTAGCCGTCGCCCATCGTCACGAAGTCACAGTTGGCAATAGCGCCGAGGAAGTCGCGCTCCGACGTATGCAGCGCGCCCTTGATGAACTGCACGACGCCAAGCCGCATGCCGTGGCCGAGCACACGCACGGCCATGCCGAAAGCGGCGGTTGTCTTGCCCTTGCCGGTGCCGGTGTTGACGATCAGCAGGCCCTTTTCGACGGTCGCGTTGGCCTGCTTTTTTTCGTGGCCTTCACGCCGGCGTTCGGTCATGCGTTGATGCGATTCGGGGTCGGTCTTCATGGAAGGTCCTGTGAGATGGTGGTGACACTGTGTGCTGGCGCTGGTGCGGTCGATGCGATCGCCACGGTGACACCAGCGTAAACGGTTTTGCGAGCGATCAGATGTGCGGTGCAACCGGCGGCCACCGCGAGCAGCGCGCACGGTTCGCATACGCCGTCCACGCCGAGATGCGCGCGCGCGGCAGCCGACGGTTCGTGAACGCCAATCGCGAGGATCTGCTCGCGGCTGAACACTTGCAGCGTGAACCCGTGACGCGCGCAGAACTCCAGCAGGCCCGGTTCGTCGGCTTTCGTTTCAATAGAGGCTACCGTTGCAATCTGTTCGAACGTGTGCGAACCGAGCGCGGCGCGCACCGCCGTTTCGATCTCGTCCGCCGATGTATGCAGGCGGCAACCGATGCCCACGCTAAGCGTTTTCATTTCGCGTCCGGCGAAGATGCCGTATCTGATGAGCTTGCCGCGGCGGCACGCGCGAGCGCGAGCGACGCCACGCCGCCTATCACCACGATCGCAGGCGAGCCGAGTCCTGCGCGCGCGACGGCATCGGCGAATTCGCCAAGCGTCGAAAGCGCATGGCGTTGCTCGGGACGCGTAGCCGATTCGATCGCCGCACACGGCGTGTCGGCGCGCATGCCGGCTGCGAGCAATGCGCTGACGATATCGTTTAGCCGCCGCATTCCCATGTAGATGACGAGCGTCATGTGAGTGGCGGCGAGCGCGCCCCAATCCGGCTCGCTGCTGCCCGCACCGTGGCCGGTCACGAATATCACGCCTTGCGCGTGATCGCGGTGTGTAACCGGAATGCCGATAGCTGCGGGCGCCGCGATTCCGGCTGTGATCCCGCTGACGATCTCCACCTCGATTCCGGCCGCATGCAGCGCCTGCTGCTCTTCGCCGCCTCTGCCGAATACGAACGGATCGCCGCCCTTGAGTCGCGCGACGCTGCGCCCAGCATGCAAATGATCGAGCATTTGCGCGACGATGCCTTCTTGCGGCGTCGACGGATGACCGCCGCGTTTGCCGACATAAACAATCGACGCGTCGGCCCGCGCGAATTGCAGCACGTCGGGATTGACGAGATCGTCGACGAGTATCACGTCGGCTTGTGCGAGGGCGCGCGTTGCCTTCAACGTCATCAGTTCGACGTCGCCGGGCCCTGCGCCGATCAGCCACGCGCGTGTCATCGCGCCTCGCTAACCGTGCACGGCAACGACGTTGCGCGCCCCGCCGGCATGCGCCATGCAGTGCGGCGCGCGAACGGGCCCAGGTGATTGGAGATCGAAGTCATTCAAGCGGTGTCTTCACGCACGACGGCACGCGCGGGTGCGAACCGGTTGCCACATCGTGCTTCAGCGCCTTCACATCCGTCCCTCGCGGATTCCGGCTGCCGGCGGCGTGACGTCGAGAAACGCACGGCCGCCTCCGCATCTGGCCGGTATCCGGGCTGGCGGCCTCACGCGCTTTGCCTTCCCGCCCGCATTCATTCGAATGTATCGGACAGTGGCATCGAAAACGCATGCGCGGTGCAGCATGAAGATTGCACCGCAGGTCGCTTACCGTTGCGGGGACAGCACAGGTTGAGCGCGGGAGCGCTGCCTGTTTCCCGTTTAACTGCACACGCGAATGCATGTGCGGGCACCAAACGCGCGCATACGATAGCAC
>Ga0268255_10001119_pt1 | contig 16346 bp, 11 predicted proteins | sample AgamicOrMarz_FD_200256 | JGI IMG/M metagenome (GOLD analysis project Ga0268255, IMG submission 200256) | Agave microbial communities from Guanajuato, Mexico - Or.Ma.rz (v2) (version 3) | ecosystem: Host-associated > Plants > Phyllosphere > Phylloplane/Leaf | place: Guanajuato, Mexico...
GGTGCAACTGGGTGCGGTGCAGAATAATCGCTGGATCGTCACCGGCGGCCTGAAGCCCGGCGACCGCATTGTCATCGAAGGCCTGCAACACGCCCGTCCCGGGGAAAAAGTACAGGTCGACGAAACCCCTCTTCCACTTGCCCAGACCACTGGTCAGTAAGCAGGACGCTCTTATATGCCGCAGTTCTTTATCGATCGCCCAGTGTTCGCCTGGGTGGTCGCCCTGTTCATCCTGTTGGCCGGTGCGCTGGCCATTCCGCAGTTGCCGGTCGCGCAATACCCGGACGTCGCACCGCCGCAGATCGAAATCTACGCTGTCTACCCAGGCGCCTCGGCACAGACCGTCGATGAAAGCGTGGTCAGCCTGATCGAAGAAGAGCTTAACGGCGCCGATCACTTGCTCTACTTCGAATCGCAAAGCAGCCTGGGCAGCGCGACGATCAAGGCGACTTTCCAGCCGGGCACCAACCCGGAATTGGCGCAGGTCGATGTACAAAACCGCCTCAAGGTAGTCGAGTCGCGCCTGCCGCAAGCGGTCAATCAGCAAGGTTTGCAGGTGGAGAAGGTCTCTTCCGGTTTCCTCTTGCTGATCACTTTGACTTCCAGCGACGGCAAGCTCGATGACGTGGCCCTCAGCGATTATCTGGCGCGCAACGTGATGAACGAGATCAAGCGTCTGGACGGTGTCGGCAAGGCGCAGTTGTATGGTGCCGAGCGGGCGATGCGCGTCTGGATCGATCCGCAGAAGCTCATCGGCTTCAACCTGACGCCAGCCGATGTCAACGAAGCCATCGTTGCGCAGAACGCCCAAGTTTCAGCGGGCAGCATCGGTGATTTGCCGTCGCCTTCCACACAGGAAATCACTGCGACGATTCTGGTCAAAGGCCAGCTGTCGACGCCGCAGGAATTTGCCGACATCGTGCTCAAGGCCAATCGCGATGGCTCCACGGTGCGCATCGGTGATGTCGCGCGCGTCGAAATCGGCAGTCAGGAATATCAATTCGGCACACGCCTGAACGGCAAGCCGTCCACCGCCGTTGGCGTGCAGCTTTCTCCAGGCGCCAACGCGCTGAACACCGCGACACTGGTGCGGGCGAAGATGGATGAACTGGCGCGCTACTTCCCGGCCGGCGTGGAGTACAAGATTCCTTATGACACTTCGCCCTTCGTCAAAGTCTCGATCACCAAAGTGATCTACACCCTCGGCGAAGCGATGCTGCTGGTGTTTGCGGTGATGTTCCTGTTCCTGCAAAACGTGCGCTACACGCTGATCCCGACACTGGTGGTGCCGGTGGCGTTGATGGGCACTTTCGCGACCATGCTGGCGCTGGGGTTCTCGATCAACGTGCTGACCATGTTCGGCATGGTGCTGGCCATCGGCATTCTGGTGGATGACGCGATCGTTGTGGTGGAGAACGTCGAGCGCATCATGGCCACCGAGGGCTTGTCGCCCAAGGAAGCCACGCGCAAGGCAATGACGCAGATTACCGGCGCGATTATCGGCATCACTCTGGTGCTGGTCGCGGTGTTTATTCCGATGGCGTTCATGCAAGGCTCGGTCGGCGTGATCTACCAACAGTTCTCGCTGTCCATGGCCACGTCGATTCTATTCTCGGCGTTCCTTGCTCTGACGTTGACCCCGGCATTGTGCGCGACCTTGCTCAAGCCTGTTGCCCAAGGCGAACACCACGAGAAGCCCGGCTTCTTTGGCTGGTTCAATCGTCGCTTCGAGCAACTGACCGAGCGCTATCAGGGCTGGGTCGGCTACGCGCTGAAGCGCACTGGTCGCTACCTGTTAATCTACGTCGTTCTGCTGATTGCACTCGGCTTTTGTTTCGCGCGCCTGCCCTCTTCGTTTCTGCCGACCGAGGATCAGGGCTACACCATCACCGACATCCAGCTGCCGCCCGGAGCGACCAAGAACCGCACCGTGCAAGTGGCAGAACAGCTCGAAGCGCACAACGCCGGTGAGCCGGGGATCAGTGACAGTGTCGTGATTCTGGGTTTCAGCTTCTCCGGTAGCGGCCAGAATGCGGCGTTGGCGTTTTCGACGCTCAAGGATTGGTCGGAACGTGGCAGTGACGATGCTGCCAGCTCGATTGCCGACCGCGCTAACGCTGCGCTGAGTCAGATCAAGGACGCCATGGCGTTCTCGGTGCTGCCGCCGCCAGTAGATGGCCTCGGCACGTCCAGCGGTTTCGAGTTCCGTTTGCAGGATCGCGGTGGCCTGGGCCATGCGACGTTGATGCAAGCGCGTACGGAACTGCTCGCCGCCGCCGAGAAAAGTCCGGTATTGATGAACGTCCGTGAAAGCGCGCTGGCCGAAGCACCGCAAGTGCAACTAATCGTCGACCGCAAGCAGGCGAATGCCTTGGGCGTATCGTTCGCCGACATTGGCAACGTGCTGTCCACTGCCGTGGGTTCGAGCTACATCAATGACTTCCCCAATCAGGGCCGCATGCAGCGGGTGGTCGTGCAAGCTGAAGGTGATCAGCGCAGTCAGGTGGACGACTTGCTGAAAATGCATGTGCGCAACGACACCGGGAACATGGTGCCGCTGTCCGCATTCGTCCAGGCCAACTGGATTCAAGGCCCGGCGCAGTTGACCCGGTACAACGGTTATCCGGCGATTGCCATCTCCGGCGAACCTTCAGCAGGGCACAGCACTGGCGAAGCGATGGCGGAAATCGAGCGTTTGGTAGCGTTGGGGCCGAAGGGCTTGGGCCAGGAATGGACTGGGTTGTCGTTGCAGGAGCGTCTGTCCGGCAATCAGGCGCCGATTCTGCTTGGCCTGTCGCTACTGGTGGTATTCCTGTGTCTGGCGGCGCTGTACGAGAGCTGGTCGATTCCGACCTCTGTATTGCTCGTTGTCCCGCTTGGTGTGCTCGGCGCGGTACTCGCCGTGACACTGCGCGGCATGCCCAACGACGTGTTCTTCAAGGTCGGACTGATCACCATCATTGGTCTGTCGGCGAAAAACGCGATCCTGATCATCGAGTTCGCCAAGAGCTTGTATGACGAAGGTCACGATCTGATCGATGCGACGTTGCAGGCCGCGCGTTTGCGTCTGCGGCCGATCGTGATGACATCGCTGGCGTTCATTCTCGGTGTGGTGCCGTTGGCCATCGCCACCGGCGCCAGTTCGGCCAGCCAACAGGCGATCGGCACTGGCGTGATCGGTGGGATGATTACGGCGACGCTGGCGGTGATCTTCGTGCCAGTCTTCTTCGTCGTAGTGATGAAACTCGTACAACGATTCACCAAACCCCACTGATCCAAATGTAGGAGCTGTCGAGTGCAACGAGGCTGCGATCTTTTGATCTTGAAAAGCTAAAGTCGAAAGATCGTCCGATCGCGGCCCCGGCCTTCGGCAGCTCCTACAAAAGCCGGATCGCCTGCGCTATGGTGCACTGACAGTTCACCGCCGTGAGTCACCATGCGCTTCCTCGCCCGCACCCACCCTCGCCTCTCCGCCGCCGCTCTGCTCGGCCTAGCCACCGGCCTGTTGGTCCCGGCCGATTCCATCGTCAGCAAAATCCTCATTGGCTGGAACGTCGGTGTCTGGACATACCTGATCCTGATGTTCTGGCTGACCATACGCGCCAAGGCCCCGGACGTGCGACGCATCGCCGAAGTCGAAGATGAGAATGCCGGGCTGGTGCTGTTTGTGGTGTGCATTGCCGCGTTGGCCAGTCTCGCCACCATCACCCTTGAACTAGCCGGCAGCAAAGACCTGGAAACCTCACGCAAACTCATGCACTACGGGTTCACAGCGCTGACAGTGACCGGCTCATGGCTGCTGATAGGTGTGATCTTCTGCGTGCACTACGCGAGGTTGTTTTACACCTGGAATGGGAAGGAGCCAGCACTGCGTTTTGCGGAAGGACTGACCACCCCCAATTACTGGGATTTTCTGTACTTCTCGTTCACCATCGGCGTGGCTGTGCAGACTTCGGATGTGGGTGTTGCGACGCGGGATATTCGAAAGATTGTGCTGGCGCAGTCGCTGATTGGATTTTTATTCAATACCGCAATTTTAGGTTTTTCGATCAATATCGCGGCGGGATTGTTTGGCTGATGTTGTCCCGGGTGCGTCAATTCAGGGCTTATGATAAGAGAAAGAGAACCAACGGCCTACGCATTCTGTCAGTCGTGTCAGACCGAATCGGAAACTCATACTTTTTAGCTACTGTAAACTGTCAGGTCTTACAGTTTACAGATCGCCCCATTAGCGCTCTCATAGCTCATCCCGAAAGTTTCCCTTTAAAGCGGGATATCTCGTCACGACATGGAGACCGCAAAAATGCTATCTAGAATTCGCGAGCGTAGAAACGCAATTGGCCCAGGCATGTGCAAAGGAACAATCAATACCGTTGAGAAGTTCAATGCAGGACTGGTTGAGCTATATGAGAAAGCATTCCCGCTCCCTCATGGTGAGGCCTACGTTATGTTTGCTCGGCAGCGCAATGAGGACGACACGACCAAGGAGATCACCCTGTCGTTCACAAAAAGCCTGCCAAATGACAGTTACGTATTGACACCAACCTCCCACGAGGTTCGCCTGACATTCCTTGACAGCAGCGATCCAGCGAAACCTGTGACGTACACTCAGCGTTCAGGCACTGCCATAATCGCCTATGACCGCGATTCAGCCACTCTTTCAGGAAATTTGAACAACGTTGTCGTCGAGAACAACGACGACGACGAGTTGAAACAACTGACCCTGGAGGTTGCGTTCTCAGCAGTGGGAGATATTGTGAAATTACGCGGATACCCTTCTAAAGCCGCGTAGTTCGGAATAAAAAAGGAAGCTTACGCTTCCTTTTTTTGCCTATATCACCACGTATAACGAATACCGAGATTTGCACCCAACGGCTGCTTTATATATTGCCCATTGCTGTACTCGAAATCAGCATGCACGCTGAAATTCCTGGCTATCGCGACGGCCACGCCAGCACCCAGCTCCCCACGAGAACCAGACAGGTCATTATTGAATACATTGTTGTTCACCTGCACTTCGTTGTTCTTTGCAAATTCATGAACCCAAGCAAGGCGAATATAAGGCTGTACAGTCCGCCCCTGATCCAGCTCGATATTCCGACCAGCCGTTAGGCCCGCTTTACCGATGAATGAGTGGGTACGATCTCCTTCTGCCTGCAGATCATTACTTAATGAATAATTCTTCCCTTCAATAACTACCGCTGACCACTGAGTGTAGGGTTCCACGAAGTTTCCATTAGCAAAGGTGATGTGTTTGCCGATTTCCACCGATCCACCGATGGCGGAATTGTCGTAATCACCCTTGGCTCGCGTCCCGTCACTCAATCCGACCTTTGCATCATTATTGAAACGGTTGGCTTTCAACACGCCATCAAAATAATAACCCGTATGCTTATCCAGCCACGTTACATAACCGCCAAGGTAGTAACTTTCGACACTCCCGGACGTCCCCGCATCGAGGTCCAGGTCAGATTGACTTTGACCTGCCATGACACCGATCAACCATTGGCCGTCACCCAATGGTAGCGGCGCATCTGCCCCTAGGGTGAAGCCACTTTGCCGTTGCTTATAGCCGACACCCGAGCCATCGGCGATATTGTACTTGTTCGTGTAAGTACGCCCCCACGCGCCCGCTTGACCTCCACTGAAGCGCAACTCCCCCATACGGGAGCGTAACGAAGTCAACTCGCCCAACCATACCGTCGACGCCGTGTTGAACAGAGCCAGCACGGAACGAGCCCCAGGGCTGATCGTCCGGGTGCTGGGATCCAGTATCCAGTCATTGCCGCTTTTCACCAGACCGTAGGAATACGTTCCTAGATCAACGTCGCGATTCATGAAAAAAACGGCGTCACCCCCGGCTGTTTGCACCACCCGAACAGGTTGCCCACTGGCAGGATCATTACCGCTGCTTGCGATGAGCAGCTCATGTGTTCCTTGGGCGGTTCCTGTGATATTCAGCACATCCGTCTCACCCGTGGTGAAATTGGTGCCCATTACAAAGCGGCCGTTGCCGGAGAGCGATGCCACGTTGAGTTGATAAAAGGCATCGGAGGTACCGAAGACCACAGAGCCACCGCTATTCAGGTTCAGTTGGTCAATGCTGCTGTTGCTGGTCAGTACCCACCGGGAACTGTCATTGATCGTGGCACTCTGCACATTTTGCAATTGACCTGTCAGCGTCGAATTGTTTTGCAGAGTCAGTCTTGCGATGCTGCCCTGCTCAGTGACGATGTCACCCTTGAGGGTGCTGTCGTTGACCGCGAGAGAGGCATCAGCCCCACCTCGGACATCCAGTAACGTGCCATTGCCAGAGAGCAAGCGAGAGTTGGTCAAGGTGATGGCCGATGGCGAGTCTTCGGCGTTGGCATGGTTGACCAGAATCGCTGAGCCGGATATGCCTTGCACGGTAGTGTTTTCAAGGTTCAGCGTCGCGGGTTGAACCCTATTCGGATCGGAGTTGATGACCACGCCCTCGCCACCTCCCGTGATCGTGCTGTTTTGGGCATTTGCCTGGCCGCTACTCAGCCGCAGTCCGTAACTGGTGGCCCCAGTCCCGATAAGGTCGGAGTCACTGAGGTTCAGGACGCTGAAAGCACTGACCAGAGCGCCACCGGTCACACCAGTGATCCGCGTGCCATTGGCAACTGACACGCTGGACCCTTCTTGTCCTTGGGAATCACGTACCACTTGGAGCCCTAACCGATTCCCGGAAATCGTACTGCTGTCAATTGTCGCTTGTGTGCTACTCAGAAGGACCGCTGCCAGGCCGCTCGTAGAAGAAACTGTTGCACCACGCAGATTAACCGTCGACCCTTGGCGAGCCGTTATCTGCCGTATCGTGCTACCGGGATTCACGATCAACGTAGAGTTTTCAGAGGTGATAGCCAGCGTTTGTGCGCCGTTCACGGTCAGCGTTGCATTCTGCGCGAGGTCCCATCGTTCCGGCACACCACCATTTACCGTTTCCTCCCGCCCAACGACGGGCGCTGCGCTGACGGAGGCACTAAACACCGCCAACAATGAAGGGCTGGCCATCATGAAATACCCCAAACGGCCCAAAACCGAAAACGACTTACCCCGCATAATGAATACCTGCTTTGTGTTTAATGGAATGGCAGTAGTAGCCATCCTTCGAGGGGCGCAAGGCTATAGAGAAAAATTTTGAATTTCTGTAGGACTTATCCTCAGATGAAAGGAGAATTTTCTTTCAGATTGCAAGATTCAACATCCAGCCATAAGTGAATAGGGGCGCTGACAAAATTATTGCCCACGCGCCCCCTATGATTAATCAACGATCATGGGGTGATGAAATCCTCACAAAACCGACCTTGGCTATCGTCCAGATCCAATTCGTTTTCAGCAGGCAATGAGTCCGGGGTTGGATTATTGCCAGCGCCCCCGCGGGAAATGGAATAAGTCACACGCGCCCTTTGGAGATGAGCCGGTTTGAAATCCTCGGCGTAATCGCCAATTCCGATAATTACGCCGTCGGGAGGGAATGTCCCTGTAATCGGGAATGTAGCTACTGCATCAGTACCTTCGATTGGTTTGCTAGGATCCGCCAGTTCATATGCCTGGTACTTCAAAGTAATGGTTTCTCCATCGACGGTGTAGGTATTGGGCAATACGCGCACGTGCAGATTACGCCTTTCCGTACCATCATTTGGAATGGTCGCCGTAGGGAAGTTCAACGTGGAACACCCTATTCTTCTTCGCGACCCGGCTAGATTCAGTATTACCGGTGCAGCCATTTCAATCGGGAAAGGTTCCACAACGATATCTTTTGTCTTGGAAGCAGTCGGGTTTTTAGACCCAGGAGTGTAAAGCGTATAGCGCAGCACCTTGGTCCCGCTTTCTTGCTTCAGAACAACTGACCAAGGCAGCGGATGGTCGAGTGTGTCGCCTTCCTGGCCTGATGTCAGCGCAATCGATTCGCCTATTTTGATGTCGTCATAGAACACATCGATCAACCAGCCTTCTTCGGTCGGTGGCGTTGCGAAAAGTTTAATATGCACGTTGATACCGGAATCGCCATAATCACCTTCCTTGATTTCGTCGGCGCTACCAGCAGTTGTTGTCAACGTAGGCGGATCGAGGCCAATCGTAATTGGATCCGGACCGATATATGAAATGTCGACGTCAATTTCTACATCGTCTTCAGCGAGCAACCTGAGACCACGAAACATCTTGAAACTCACATCGGTTATAACAACACCATCGGTATCCCCATAAGCCTGCTTTACAAGATCATACGGGGCGTAAAACGTCAGTTCGGTATTGGCACCCACTCGCTGTTCAGCGCCTGCGGCCTGGCCTGCCCAATAACCGGTAATAGTGTCAGTTTGAGCATTGGGAGTTGGAACCTTGACCTTGAACTCCACACCTTTGCTATCGAACTGCGTATCCGCAAGATCGATCAAGTTGTCGCCGTCTGTACCGTTGGCCAACGTTACTATCGGAGGCAGCACCGTGGCGGGATCAGGATCTTTGGCATGTTGAACAATACGTTGACTAAAGTTCGATCGTCTTCCTTCATTTCCTGCCAAGTCTTTGGATACGTAAATAAGCTGATTCGGCCCATCCGGGGCATCTACGAATACCTGTATTGGAATCCCAGCATCCCTACTGGCCGACAGCTCCCCCTCGAACACTGGCGTATCGCGAACCGGATCGGGCGCAGGACCGAAAAAAAAGCTGTAAACATCAGTTGCCTCGAAATTTGCAGGGATTGCCGGCTTGACAACAATTTCAGTCTTGCCTTCGAGGTACGCCTCGTCGATAGGTGTGGTCGGGAGCAAATCGCCTGGCCACTCTGCAGCACCAGGAGTCCGATCGGCAGGCGGGTTTTTTACTTGATAGGGTCGCGTCAGATCAATTGCAAAAGTACTGATACCGGACTCGGTATCGTTGATACCGCCCGCAAAATAGACATACCGAAACTCCCATTCCGTAGGCGTTTCGGGAGAAAGTTCCTCTCTGAACAGGTTGCGTCGGATCTTGTAGGGTACCGTCCAGTCTCGCGTACTAACAGGCCCAGGTAAAATGTACGGAGCGTCATCACCTGAATCGACAATGTCAATCCACGGTATGGAACCTTTTATACGAATCTGCGGTATAAACGAATCGTCATCATCTTCAAGTGCGGGTTTCGGAACCACATACTCCAGATCACTGACAAGAGCAGCAATTGGAATGCGCAAATCGGGAAGTAGTGTTTGTGCAGGAAAAGTAACGGCTACTGGCATATCAAGAGCATTTTCGACTACGGATTTTTTCCTCAGCGCCGCCACTCTGGACAGATTGGCTTTTTCAACTATAGCGTTCATTATTTTCTCCCTGCTTTTTTCAATTAGGTATGTCTTCTCTTCAATCACTTGTTGCCAAGCACCTACGATTAGCGGTTTACGGTCTTAAAGGAAGTTCATCGCCAGGAATTACTTGATCAATCTTTACCCAGCCTAGCTTGGAGACACCGACAAGTTTGCGCCCCCGAAAAACTCGGTACACAGCAGTCGCTGAAGCATGCTCATACATAGGCTTGATGTGGACATCGTAAGGTTGGATACACAAGGTATAGCCTTCGTTGATATCGGTGTCATTCAGGGCGGAGCGTATGTCTTTTTTCCGTGCCCTGACATATTCCACCCCGCTTCCATTCAAACTTGAATAGCCTCTCCACAGTAACTCGACTCGATCCCCGACCCTGAACCCCACCAGAGGTGGGACAGATATTTGTACGCCCTCACTCAAAGGCGGTTTCGTGCTGCAGTTGAGATAGCCGTAATCGTCTTTATCAGGGAAATCCGGCGCCTCTAGGTCAGTTGGAACAGGAGTATGGTCGATTGTCAGTTTGCGTTGTTCCGATTTTGAGGGGTGGTCCGCAGTATCGAGCACCTGATACCACAATTGCCCCACGCCATCGACCTGCAAAAACTGAGCATCAATATGAATAACAAACTCCGGCTGGATGTCCGCTGCCGTGTAATCATTAATTATTGAAACAAGTGGCTGACCCGGTTGGTCTAAAAAAACCGTTAATCGATCTCTATCGTCAGGCAATGTTGCATAACTGGGCCAAAGTGGAACCACCACGTCGATTCCCGCCAATAATAAATCCAGCGGTATGTAACCTTCCGGATCAACATCCGCATCCTCTACTCCGATGACTCTCGGCGGTTTGAAGTCCAGCGGGCCTGAGTTAGACATACATCAAATCCCTACCTGTTTTCGCTTGATGAGTACTTCATAAGATTAAACGCCTTGCCAGGCATGCTGCCTACTGTCAGATCTGACAGGTAAAATGACCGCCTGTCGGAATTTTTCTGTTTAGTTTGATCAAGACGCTTGACGCCGTTCCAGTAAATCGGCTTTCCTGAAACCGGTTTCAGCAATACCCGAATAACAATAAGGTTTCCCGATGAACGACTTTTCCGCCGCCCAGCGCAGCCGCGTGACCATGCTCGACGTCGCCGAACGCGCCGGGGTGTCCAAGGCCAGCGTCTCGCGTTTCATCGGCGATGACCGCGCCCTGCTCTCCGACGCGATTGCCTTGCGCATTGAACAAGCCATCGGCGAACTCGGTTACCGCCCCAACCAAATGGCCCGCGGCCTGAAACGCGGGCGCACCCGCCTGATCGGCATGCTCGTGGCCGATATCCGTAACCCTTATTCGATTGCCGTGATGCACGGGGTGGAAACCGCCTGCCGTGCGCACGGCTACAGCCTGGTGGTGTGCAACACCGACCGCGATGACGAGCAGGAGCGCCAGCATCTGGCGCTGTTGCGCTCGTACAACATCGAAGGGCTGATCGTGAACACGCTGGGCCATCACCGTGACGAATTGCACGAGCTGCGCCGCGAGATGCCTATGGTGTTGGTGGATCGCAAGGTCGACGGGCTCGACAGCGACATGGTCGGGTTGAACAACTCGCAAGCAGTAGAGATGGCGCTCGCGCATCTTGAGCAGCGCGGATATCGGAATTTATTGCTGGTCACCGAACCGTTTGACGGCACCAGTTCGCGGATCGAACGGGTCAGCAGTTTTCAAGCGCAGATTGCCCAACGCTCGGCCCTGACCGGAGCGGTGCTGGAAACCGGCGATCATCTACTCGCGCGACTGCAAACCTTTTTAAACACCCACGGTGACGGTCCGAAAGCACTGTTTTGCGCCAATGGCGTGGCGGCGCTGGCGGCGACTCACGCGTTGCGCGCACTCGGTGTGCACTTGTTCGAGGATGTCGGGCTGATTGCCCTGGATGATCTGGATTGGTATCCGCTGGTGGGCAGCGGGATTACCGCGCTGGCACAGCCGACGCAAGAGATAGGCGCGCGGGCGTTTGAGTGTCTGCTCAAGCGCTTGCGCGGGGATGATGAGGTGGCGCGGGTGGTGGATTTTGCGCCGGTGCTGGTTGAGCGTGGATCGACCCGTGAGGTTGGCGGTGTCTGATCTGACGCTTTCGCGAGCAGGCTCGCTCCCACAGGTTGATCGCATTCCATTGTGGGAGCGAGCCTGCTCGCGAAAAGGCCTGCAAAAGCACCACAAATCCATCTGATATTTTTTTGAACAAAAATGAAACCGGTTTCAGAGGTCAATAACAATGAATAAACCCGCCGTTTCCATCAGTTTGTCCAGCTACGGTGCCGAGCTCGTGCGCCAGCGTGGGCAGGATTGTTTTATCGACATCCTCGCGGCAGCCGGGGCGAATCGCATCGAGTGGCGTGAAGAGCTGCTGACCCGTGAAGACCCGGCGCAACTGGCTCAGGCTACCCAGGCGCAGGGCCTGCAAAGCATTTATTCCTCACCCACCGAACTCTGGCTGGCCGGGCAAGCGCAGCCAAATCCCGAGTTGATTACCGCGCTGCAACAGGCCCAGGCGTTCGGTTCGAAATGGCTGAAAGTTTCGCTTGGCTATTTCACTGATAACTCTGATTTGCAGGCATTGGCCGAGCGACTCAAGCAAAGCCCGGTGCAACTGCTGGTGGAGAACGACCAGACCTTGCACGGCGGGCGCATCGAGCCGTTCCAGCGTTTCTTCGCCGCCGTCGAGCAGCACAACCTGCCGATCAAGATGACTTTCGACATCGGTAACTGGCACTGGCAGGACCAATCTGCCGCCAGCGCCGCCCGCGCGCTTGGGCGTCATGTCGGTTACGTGCATTGCAAAGCCGTGGCGCGCCGCGCCGACGGCAAACTGGTCGCCGTACCGCCGGCCGTCAGCGACCTGCATCTGTGGGAACAACTGCTGCGGCACATGGACCAAGGCGTTATGCGCGCCGCCGAATACCCGCTGCAAGGCGATGACCTGGTGCAACTGACCCGTGAACACGTCGCCGCCCTCGCCCGCCTCGGTCAATCGCGCCTGGAGCCTGCTCATGTCTGAGATCGATATCCTTTCTTTCGGAGAAACCATGGCAATGCTGGTCGCCGAGCAGACCGGCGATCTGGCCAAGGTCGAGCAGTTTCACAAACGGATTGCCGGGGCCGACAGCAACGTCGCGATCGGCTTGTCGCGCTTGGGTTTCAACGTCGCGTGGCTGAGCCGGGTCGGTAACGATTCGCTCGGACGCTTTGTGGTGGAAACGCTGATCAAGGAAGGTCTGGATTGCAGCCACGTCGAAGTCGATAAAAACCATCCGACCGGATTCCAGTTCAAATCGCGTAACGACGACGGCAGCGACCCGCAGGTGGAGTATTTCCGCCGTGGTTCGGCGGCCAGTCATCTGTCGCCGCACTCCATCACCGACAACCTGCTCAGCGCCCGCCATTTGCACGCCACCGGTATTCCGCCGGCGCTGTCAGGTTCCAGCCGGGAAATGTCCTTCGAGCTGATGAACCGCATGCGCGCCGCCGGACGCAGCGTGTCGTTCGACCCGAATCTGCGCCCAAGCCTGTGGGCCAGCGAGGCCGAGATGATCCGCGAGATCAACCGCCTCGCCGCCCTCGCCCACTGGGTGCTGCCGGGGTTGAGCGAGGGCCGCTTGCTCACCGGTTTCGACGACCCGGCCGACATTGCTGCGTTCTATCTGGATCAGGGCGCCGAGGCGGTGGCGATCAAGCTCGGGCCTGCGGGCGCTTATTACCGCACGCAGCTGGATCAGGGATTTGTCGCTGGCGTGCCGGTGAGCAACGTGGTCGATACCGTGGGCGCTGGTGATGGCTTTGCGGTCGGGATGATCAGCGCCCTGCTCGAGCATCAGAGTTTTGCCGAGGCCGTGCAGCGAGCGAACTGGATTGGCAGTCGCGCGGTGCAGAGTCGCGGGGATATGGAGGGGTTGCCTTCCCGCTTGGAGTTGACCGCTGAATTTGCGAGCAGGCTCGCTCCCACAGGGGAACGCATTTCACATGCGGGAGCGAGCCTGCTCGCGAAGAGGCCCGCCTGATCACCGCAAATCAATGAACCTGCTGCGACAAAAACAACAAGCTCAGGAGTCACACCGATGAAAACCGCTACCCTCGCCACCCGCCGCTGGTGGTACATCATGCCGATCGTGTTCATCACTTACAGCCTGGCCTATCTCGATCGCGCCAACTACGGTTTCGCCGCCGCGTCGGGCATGGCCGAAGACCTGATGATCACACCGGGCCTGTCCTCGCTGCTCGGCGCGCTGTTCTTTCTCGGCTACTTTTTCTTCCAGGTACCCGGCGCGATCTACGCGCAAAAGCACAGCGTGAAGAAGCTGATTTTCGTCAGCCTGATTCTCTGGGGCGGGCTCGCCACGCTGACTGGCGTGGTATCCAACGCCTATTGGCTGATCGTCATTCGCTTCATGCTCGGCGTGGTCGAAGCGGCGGTGATGCCGGCGATGCTGGTCTATCTCTGCCACTGGTTCACCCGCGCCGAACGCTCGCGGGCCAACACATTTCTGATCCTTGGCAACCCGGTGACCATGCTGTGGATGTCGGTGGTGTCGGGCTATCTGGTGCAGCATTTCAGCTGGCGCTGGATGTTCATCATCGAAGGTCTGCCGGCAGTGTTGTGGGCGTTTATCTGGTGGCGTCTGGCCGATGATCGTCCGGCCCAGGCCAAGTGGCTCAATGAACAGGAAAAACACGATCTGGAAAGCGCGCTCGCCGCAGAGCAGGTCGGCATCAAGGCTGTGAAGAACTACGCCGAGGCTTTCCGTTCGCCGAAGGTGATCATCCTGGCGCTGCAGTTTTTCTGCTGGAGCATCGGCGTCTACGGTTTCGTATTGTGGCTGCCGTCGATCCTCAAGGCCGGCGCGCAAATGGACATGATCGAGGCTGGCTGGCTGTCGGCGCTGCCGTATCTGGCGGCCGTGCTGGGCATGCTCGCGGTGTCGTGGGGTTCGGACAAATTGCAGAAGCGCAAACGCTTCGTCTGGCCACCGCTGCTGATCGCTTCGATTGCGTTTTATGGCTCGTATGCGTTGGGCGCCGAGCATTTCTGGTGGTCGTACACGTTGCTGGTGATTGCCGGCGCCTGCATGTACGCGCCGTATGGGCCGTTTTTCGCCATCGTTCCGGAGATCCTGCCGGCCAACGTTGCCGGTGGCGCCATGGCGCTGATCAATAGCATGGGCGCGCTCGGCTCGTTCGGCGGCTCGTATCTGGTCGGCTACCTGAACAGCTCCACCGGCTCGCCCGGCGCCTCCTACCTGTTGATGAGCGGCGCGTTGCTGTTGTCGGTGGTGCTGACGATTTTCCTCAAGCCCGGCGCCAGTGATCGCGTCGTCGCCAAAGCCGCCGCCACACCGCGTGTGCCGGCGCATTACTGAAAGGACTTTTGCCATGAAAAAACAGGTCGTGCTGTACAAGAAACTTTCGCCCGCGCTGATGGCGCGCCTGCAAGAGCAGTTTGACGTAACGCTGATCGAAAGCCTCAACGCCGATGGCCTCATGCAGTTGCGCGATGCCCTGCCCCGCGCCCACGGTTTGCTCGGCGCCAGCCTGAAACTGGATGCGGCGTTGCTGGATCTGGCGCCGCAGCTGGAGGCGATTGCCAGCGTCTCGGTGGGTGTCGACAACTACGACATCGAGTATCTGAACCGGCGCAAGATTCTGCTGACCAACACTCCCGACGTGCTCACCGAAACCACTGCCGACACCGGTTTCGCCCTGATCCTCGCTGCCGCGCGGCGTGTGGTTGAACTGGCGAACATGGTCCGTGGCGGGCAGTGGAGCCGCAATATCGGCCCGGCGCATTTCGGCACCGATGTGCATGGCAAGACGCTGGGCATCATCGGCATGGGCCGCATCGGCGAAGCCTTGGCCCAGCGTGGGCGTTTCGGTTTCGGCATGCCGGTGATCTACCACAGCCAGTCGCGCAAACCGGCGGTCGAGGAGCGGTTCGACGCACAATATCGCAGCCTCGAAGAGTTGCTCCAGCAGGCCGATTTCATTTGCCTGACTTTGCCTCTGACGGCGCAGACCGAACGCTTGATCGGCGCGGAACAATTTGCGCTGATGCGGCCGGAGAGCATCTTCATCAATATCTCGCGGGGCAAGGTGGTCGATGAGGCGGCAATGATCGAGGCGTTGCGCAACCAGCGCATTCGCGCGGCGGGGCTGGATGTGTTCGAGCGCGAGCCGTTGAATCATGATTCGCCATTGTTGCAGTTGAGCAACGTGGTGGCGACGCCGCACATGGGCTCGGCGACCCATGAGACGCGTGAGGCGATGGCGCGGTGTGCGGTGGAGAATCTGCTGGCGGCGTTGAACGGACAGCGGCCGGCGAATCTGGTGAATCCTCTAAACTGATCGTTCCCACGCTCAGCGTGGGAATGCAGCCCGGGACGCTCCGCGTCCCTTCCGAAAGCTGGAACGCGGAGCGTCCCTACAGGCATTCCCACGCGGAGCGTGGGAACGATCAGCAAGGCGCCGGGGCAGGCAATGCAAGACCCTCAGGCACTGCGCGCCTGCAACAGCTGCACCGCACACAACGCAATCCGCGCGCAGGCATCCGCCAATTTGACCCGATCCACCACCAGCCCGATGCGAATGTGCCCCGCCGCGCTCGGCCCGAACGCTTCGCCGGCCAGCACAGAGACGCCATAACCCTCCAGCAAGCGCTCAGCAAATGCCTGAGCGCCAAGCCCAGTCTGGCGCACATCGACCATCACAAACATGCCGCCATCCGGGCGGATCGGCTGCAACCCAGGGCAACCGTACAAACGTTCGCAGACCAGATCGCGGCGCAAGCGATACTCCTCACGCATCTGAGAGACTTCCGGCAGATCACTTTGCAGCGCCACTTGCGCGGCCTTCTGTACGAAATCCGGCAGACCGAAGAGCATGCTCAGCGACAGATTCACCAGATGCTCGGCCAAGGGTTTCGGGCCGATCATCCAGCCGATGCGCCAACCGGTCATCGCATGGGATTTCG
>Ga0268255_10001122_pt1 | contig 16303 bp, 15 predicted proteins | sample AgamicOrMarz_FD_200256 | JGI IMG/M metagenome (GOLD analysis project Ga0268255, IMG submission 200256) | Agave microbial communities from Guanajuato, Mexico - Or.Ma.rz (v2) (version 3) | ecosystem: Host-associated > Plants > Phyllosphere > Phylloplane/Leaf | place: Guanajuato, Mexico...
CAAAGACGCTTACGAAGCACTTGAAACAATTCTCGCAAACTAATTGTCTCTTCCATAGTTGACCTCCGAACTTAGTAACTTCTAAAAAAATCATATACTGTTCATTATAATTGACAAAAGCTTGATTTACTATATACTTTTGTAAATTAAATGAAAGCTTTACATTTCCTAGTCTTATATCGGAATTAATGTAGTAGTTTTAATAAAAAAGTTAATTATTTTTCAAAAAGTTTCTTAATGCTTCTCTCCAATGCCTAATTGTAGTAAAGTTATTTAATTTTATAGACATGTGCTCAAAAACAGAATTAGCTGGCCTAGCTGCTGGACGTGGAAAATCAGCCGTTGTACATGAGTTTACTTGTACTTCCATATCTGATATTTTAAAAATTTCTTTTGCAAACTCATACCAAGAGCAACTTCCACTATTAGAAATATGATACACGCCATATTTCTCACTATTTACTAACTCTAGAATAGAATTAGCTAAATCTAATGTATAAGTTGGACATCCTATTTGATCAGCTACCACGGAAATTTCTTTTCGTTCCTCTCCTAATTTCAGCATAGTTTTAACAAAGTTAGCTCCATGCTTGCCGTATACCCAAGAAGTTCGCACAATAAAGAATTTAGAATGTAAATCACGTACAAATTGTTCACCAGCTAACTTAGACTTTCCATATACGCCTAAAGGAGAAGTCGGAGAAAATTCGTTATAAGGTTCATCTGTTGTACCATCAAATACATAATCCGTACTTACATATACAAGCTTTGCTCCTACTGCTTCTGCCGCTACAGCAACATTACGTGTACCGTATGCGTTGATAAGGAATGCTTGTTCAGGCTCTGACTCAGCTAAATCTACTTTTGTATGAGCAGCTGAATGAAGTACAATATCCGGTTTCACATTACTAATAATTTCTTGAACTTGTTCTTGATTTGTAATATCCATTTTGTCTCGATCGCATCCATAGACTTCAAAACCTTTTTCAGAAAATAGTTCTACTAACTCTTTTCCAAGCTGACCGTTTGCACCTGTGATTAATACTTTTCGACTCATTATTTATCACCATATTGTTTGTTGTAGTAGTTTACATAGTCACCTGATTTAATGTTTTTCCACCAGTCTTGATTATCCAAATACCATTGAATTGTTTCAACAATTCCTGTATCAAACGTGTATTTTGGCTTCCATCCTAGCTCTGTTGTTAATTTAGTAGGATCGATTGCGTAACGACGATCGTGTCCAAGCCGGTCTTCTACAAATTTAATTAATTCTTTTGGAGCGTTAAGTTTTTCTACAATTAAATGTACAATTTCATTATTTGTTCGTTCGTTATGGCCGCCTACATTATAAATTTCTCCCGGCTCTCCTTTATGAATAACCAAATCGATAGCAGCGCAATGATCTTTTACATGTAACCAGTCCCGAACGTTTTTACCATCTCCATAGATAGGAAGTTCTTTTCCTTCTAGAGCATTCGTCACCATTAATGGAATTAATTTCTCTGGAAAGTGATAAGGTCCATAGTTATTTGAACATCTTGTGATATTAACATTCATACCGAATGTCTCGTGATACGCACTAACAAGCATATCAGCCCCTGCTTTACTTGCAGAGTAAGGACTGTTTGGAGCAAGAGGTGTTTCTTCTGTAAAATAACCTGTCTCTCCTAGTGAACCATATACTTCATCAGTTGAGACTTGTACATATTTCTTCAGATGATTAGCTTTTGCTACATCTAAGAGTGCCTGTGTGCCTAACACATTACTCTTAATGAAAATATCTGGCTCTGTAATACTACGGTCCACATGCGATTCTGCTGCAAAATTCACAATTACATCAATATTATGATATTTAACTAAATGATCTACAAGTTCGCTATTGTTAATGTCACCTTTTACAAACGTATAGTTTTCACGACTTTCAATATCTTTTAAGTTTTCAAGATTTCCTGCATATGTAAGTAAATCATAATTTACAATACTATAACTAGGATATGTTTCTACCATGTGACGCACGAAGTTACTTCCTATAAAGCCTGCTCCACCTGTTACTAAAATATTCATGAGTGAGTCACTCCCAAGTAAAATTATTATCTGCTTCTGCTAAAGTTGGATGTTTTGTATCTTTGTCAGAAAGAACTGGACTATTAAACGGCCAATCAATATTTAAAGACGGATCGTTCCAAGCAATGCCTCTATCATGTTCTGGAGAATAAAGTTCATCTACTTTATATTGAACCTCTGTATTTTCTACAATCGTACAAAAGCCGTGCGCAAAACCTTTTGGAACTAAAAGCTGACGTTTGTTGTCTGCTGATAAAATAAACCCTTGCCATTCTCCATATGTAGGTGAGCCCTTTCGGATATCCAAAATAACATCGTAGATAGCACCTTGTGTTACACGGACAAGTTTTGTTTGTGCTTTGTCATTTAACTGATAATGCATACCTCTCAATGTACCTGATTGTTGAGACAGTGAATGGTTGTCTTGAATAAATTCCATGTCAATTCCATTTTGTTCAAACATTTCTTTATTATAGCTTTCTGTAAAAAAGCCTCTATGATCTCCAAAAACCTTTGGTTCAATTAAAACCGCATCTTCAAATTTTGTTTTTATAATATTCATACTTTTCCACCTACCAATTCTAATGCACTTTGATTCGCTAAACGTAGCATGTACTGCCCATATTCATTTTTCTTTAATGGCTCAGCCAATTGAACAAGTTGTTCTTTTGTAATATATCCTTTTCTAAATGCTATTTCTTCTAAGCATGCTACTTTTAAACTTTGACGTTTTTCTACTGTTTCAATAAACGTAGAAGCTTCTAATAATGATTCATGAGTACCCGTATCAAGCCATGCAAAACCGCGTCCTAGCAGCTCTACTTGAAGTTTGCCACGACGTAAATATTCTTCATTAATTGATGTTATTTCCAACTCCCCACGCTCTGATGGTTTAATAGAATTTGCAATTTCTACTACATCGTTATCGTAGAAATAGAGCCCTGTAACAGCATAAGTTGATTTTGGAACTGGAGGTTTCTCTTCAATAGAAATTGCTTTACCTTTTTCATCAAATTCTACTACACCAAAACGTTCAGGATCTTTCACATTATATCCAAATACTGTAGCACCCTCAGACCGACTCGCTGCGCGTTCTAATGTTTTTGTAAAACCATGGCCATAAAAAATATTATCTCCCAAGATAAGTGCAACAGGATCATCACCAATAAATTCTTCTCCAATAATAAATGCCTGGGCTAAGCCATCGGGTGATTCTTGTACCTCATAACTTAAATTAATACCTAAATCTTTGCCATCTCCAAGAAGTTGCTCAAAACGTGGCGTATCAGTGGGTGTAGAAATAATCAAAATATCCTTAATACCTGCTAACATCAATACAGACAATGGGTAATAAATCATTGGTTTATCATAAATAGGAATTAATTGTTTTGAAATTGATCTTGTTATCGGATAAAGGCGAGTACCACTACCGCCAGCTAAGATAATCCCCTTCATAAATTATTCACCCATCCCTTCTTTAGACCAATAATAATTATGCATACTCATTTTAAATTTTAATTTATGTGGAAGCTTTTTTTCCATTTTCCCTAGCCTGTACGCACTTAACTTTGCAAAGTTTCTTAGGAATAAGTCTAGAATATATAAATACTTTCCTTTTTTAAGAATATATTTTGCATTAGCTATTAAAAACTTTAAACCTTCTCCTTCTGCTTGATTAAAACGTTCGGTTATCCATGATTCTCTTCCATAGAAGACCCCTATATCAAAATACCTTTTAAACTCTTGCCTTATAGTATAATCATGTGAATGATAGACACATGCATCGGCTACATAAGCTACTTTCTTACCACTTAAAACAATTTTAGCAGTAGTATAAGTGTCTTCCGCTAAAATAACGTGTTTAGGAAATCCACCTACCTTTAAAAAGTCCACTCTTCTATAAGCTGCATAGGAATTAGAACAAAATACAGTTTTTATCCCATATTTATCCTTATCCCCCAAAGATTTAACTTGTGAATAATTAGGGTAGTTAAAGTCTCTAGCAAATTCCCCTGGGAATTTTGCTCCTTCAACAGGAAGTTGCCTTCCATAAACAACTGAAATTTCTTCATTAGTTTCCATAGGTTCTACCAAATTATAAATAGAATCTTCAGAAGTTAATATTGCATCTTGTGTAAGAAATATTAGATAAGAACCCCTAGACTCGTTAGCTAGTATATTTCTGGTTGATCCATGATTGAAATTTTTTCTCAAAGCTTTAATAACTCGTATATTATTTTTCTCTAAAAACGGCACTGTATTATCAGTAGACTCCGAATCTATAATTATTACTTCCGTATGATCTTTACTGTTGATTGTTTTTAAAATTTCAATATTTTTTTCTAGATACTGTAATGCATTTAAAGTGGGAATTAACACTGAATACTTAATTATTTTAATCTCCTCCACTAACCTCTTCTAATGAAGTATAAAATTCTTTTAAAACTAAAGCTGAATTTTTCCAATTAAAGGTCTGTTGTAATTTATCATTGCTCATTTCATTTATAGGGTTATTTAATGCCATCAACACTTTATTTTTTATTTCTTCTAAATCATTTGGTGAAACATAATAAACATTATTTCCTAGATAACCTTTAGAAAAACTGTGTTCACTAGCTACAACTGTACAACCATTATAAAGAGCTTCTATATCAACTAGTGGAGAAACTTCAAACCAACTAGCAGACAAATGTACTTTTGATTTTTTATATAAATTACTAATTTCGTCATGACTGACCTCTGTAATATACTCTACATTTGAATGCTTATTAACTAATTTTATAAACTCATTATAATATTTTTTATGATTAGGGTTCTCCTTTCCTATAAAAGTTAATTTTATACTTGTATCCTTCAAAGCTTTTATTATGTTAATTTGATTTTTTCTGGATTCTATTCTCCCAACGACTAATACATCAATTTCTTTTTCGATTATTTCATCAGAAACTGAGTTATCAAACCCTACACCATTTGGAACAATCACATAATTTTGTATATCCATATTAAAATCTTCTTCAATTGCTTTTCCCTCACCTTCAGCAATTAAAGCAATTCCATCTACATTATTAAGGATTATTTGTTGCTTCTTAAATATAGATCCTTTAATATCTTTTCTAATCTTTCTTAAATCTTTATTTGAAGCAACTCTTAAAATATTCTTCATCTTCTCACGAGTCCAATAATCTTTTAATATAAGATTAAAATACTTTAATAACCCATATCTACCATGAGATTCATGAAGATCGATGTGCCTGTAACTATGGTGAATTGGTGAAAGAACAATTTTTTTGCTCAATTTCTTAGCTCTTTTAAAAAAGTGGTATGTTTCTAAAGGTCTATCTATATTTACTAAATGTATAATATCAATATCATCTAAATCTTCATTCAAATCTGTTGATATGAAAGCATCAATTCCTAAAAGTTTCAACTCTTCTGTATATTTTTCTATTTGAACAGTATCTCCTCCCCTTTTAGAATATGCATCAATTCTCATTAGAAAAACTACCTTCATTTTTTTAACCGCTCCCAACAAAAAACTAGTTCGCCTGAACTTAAGTAACCTACTTTAAATAGAGAACTATATTAAACACTAGCTATTAAAGTTGTTTTTACGCTTCTATTGATACCAGAACTAATAAAAAAAGAGCTAGAATGTATCATATCATTAGTAAATATCATATTTCATTCCACGCTCTTATTAGATATAAGGATTAAACATCTATAGTTTTTAAAAGCTTTTAGTTCTAAATAGTTAAATTAGTAAATATTCCCATTATAATGTTATTTTATTATATATAAAGGCTTAATTTATTATAATACTGTACATACCAATCGGTAAAATTTTGCAATCCCTGTTCAATACTGGTTTTCGGCTTGAATCCTATAGCTTCCTCTAATTGTTCCGTAGATGCATAAGTTGCAGGAACATCACCTGGCTTAATAGGTTCAAACGTTTTATTAAAAAAGATTTGTTTTCCTAATGACTTACTCAAACAATTTTCTAAGGTCTCTATAAATTCCATCAATTTTTGAGGTTTATTATTTCCTATATTAAACACCTTATGCCTATCAACACCAGTTAAAACTGGTGAATTATATAATAGACGTTCAATTCCTACGACTATATCATCAATGTAAGTAAAATCTCTGTATAAATCTTTTTCAAAATCTCCATTATTATATATACTAATTGATTCTCCTGAAAAATATTTATCTGTAAAATTAAAATAAGCCATGTCTGGGCGACCTAATGGGCCATACACAGTAAAGAAGCGAAGACCTGTTGAAGGAATATTATAAAGATGACTATAAGTATGAGCCATCAACTCATTGGACTTCTTTGTCGCAGCATACAATGAAACAGGGTGATCTACCATATCTTCCTCTTGAAATGGAACCTTTTTATTAGATCCATATACAGAGCTTGAAGATGCGTATACTAAATGATCTACAGGATTATTTCTGCATGCTTCTAGAATGTTATAAAAGCCAATTATATTACTATTAATATAAGCATCAGGATTTTCTAAAGAATATCTTACACCTGCTTGCGCGGCTAGATTAATGACTACATTAGGTTTGTATTGTAAAAATATATCATTAATTTCTTTTTTATTAGAAATATCTATCTTAACAAAAGTAAAATTTTTATATGAATTTAATACTTCTAGTCTTTTATGCTTAAGGTTAATATCGTAATAATCGTTTAGATTATCTACACCAATTACTTTACAGCCCGTTTCCAAAAGACGTTTTGATAAATGGCAACCAATAAAGCCAGCTGCTCCCGTGATTAAATATATTTTATTGATATTAAGTGGTTTGAAATTCAACTTTTTGCACTCCTACTCGTTTTGAAGGTTTTCTACCAATTGAATAATACTCTACCCCTGCATTTTCCATATCTTTAACATTGTAAATGTTTCTTCCGTCATATATTAAAGGAGTTCTCATCAATCCTTTATATTTCTCTGGCAAAATATCTTTTATTTGATTCCATTCTGTTAATATAAAGCATACATTAGCTTGATCTAAAGCATTCTCGATATCATGTACATATGAAATGCTTCCGTTTCCAAGTTTTCCTTCTTGGAATTTCTTACTAAAATTTTTCATTCCTACAGGATCATATGCATAAATATTAGCACCTTGCTCTAGCAGTAAAGGAATAATTTCTAAAGATGGGGACTCTCGTAAATCATCAGTTCCTGGTTTAAAAGTTAAACCTAATATCGCTACTTTCAAACCACTAAATGTAATTAATCTTTTACTAGCTTTGTTAAAAAGCTTAGTTTTTTGTTCAGTATTGACTTCAATTGCTGCTTTTACAGTCTTCAGTTCATATCCTTGCTGTCTAGCAATATAATCTAAAGCTTTAGTATCTTTTGGAAAACACGAGCCGCCATAACCAATACCAGCATTTAAAAATTTATTCCCTATGCGAGAATCAAAACTCATTCCTTTAGCAACATCTTCAATATCTGCCCCAACTAATTCGCAGAGATTTGCGATATCATTCATATAAGATATTTTAAGAGCTAAAAAATCATTAGATGCATATTTAATCATTTCTGCAGATCTTCTACTTACAGAAATAATTGGTAAATTAAATGGTGTATAAATATCTATCAACATTTTCTCAGCCCATTTACTTTCTGTTCCTATAATAATTCTCTCTGCGTTCAAAGTATCATGTACTGCAGAACCTTGCGCTAAAAATTCCGGATTAGATGCAACTTCTACTTGCACATTATTTATTAAAAAATCTTCAATAAACTGTTGAACTTTGTCATTTGTACCTACTGGGACTGTAGACTTTACTACCACTAGGCATTTTTTTTCTACCGACTCAGCTATTTGTCGAGCTACAGTAGAGATATACGATAAATTTGCTGAGCCATCCGCCTGTTCTGGTGTACCTACTCCAATAAAAATAACATCTGCTTGTTTATAAGCAGATGTTGAATCTGTCGTATAATCTATGCGACCTGCTTTATAATTTTTTTTCATTAAATCTTCCAGCCCTGCTTCATAGATAGGAGAAACTCCCTTTTTCAGCATGTTTATTTTATCTTCATCTATATCGACACAAGTTACCTGATGTCCTACTTCAGCAAAACATACACCTGCAACTAGTCCAACATATCCAGTTCCTGCAACAGCAATATTAAACATAAGACTACCTTCCTTTATTTGTATTAAAAACACAGCAATTTTATTTCATTTCCTTATAAAACTTTGTTAGTTTCCATTTTTTTATTCTGAAAATATACAAAAAAACTGCTGATACATACATAAATATTCCAATGAATATGCTACTTATTATATTAAAGATACTATTTGTACTTTCTGGTAAATAATAAATCGTCCCATACATTAATATACCTGCTATCAAAAAATAGACTTCATGCTTAAGGTAAGTTAAATATGAAAATTTTTCTCTTACATTGTATAGTTGATAAAAACAAACTACGAACTCTGCTATAACAGTTGAAACAGCCGCCCCAACTGCTCCATATTTTGGAATAAGAATTAAATTACAAACTAAGTTACATATAGCACCAATTATCGCTGATAACACAAATATTTTATCCTTTTTAGCTGGAATTAAATATTGTGTCCTAATTACATTACCACACGCCAAAATTAATATTGTTATAGAAAGATAACTCATAATTGTACCTGCTCTTTCAAAATCACCTCCATAGTAAATAACAGCAAACTCCTGAGCTATAGCCATGATACCAGCCATAGATCCGGTAGCAAATGCTAACATCAGAAACATTGTTTTATCAATATATTTTTTACTATCTTCTATTTGTTTGTTCGCGATTAAACTTGTCATCCTAGGCATCATAACTGTACCTATTGCTGTAATTAAAGCAATAGGTACATTAATTATTTTCTCTGCACTATCAAAATACCCTAGTTCTTCCACACTACTAATATATCCCAGAATAATCTTATCCATTATTTTGTAAATACTTACTGAAACAACAGGTATAAACAATATTAAATTAGGTTTTAAATGTTGTATTACACCTTGCCAAGATATCTTAGTAAAAACAATATATTTTTGTAAAAATGGCCAAATTGAAACCTGGCTAACAAAATATCCGATAGCCATAATAGCAATATAAATATATATATCATCGCTATTTTTGACGAAAATAAAGATACATAACAAGGTAAATAATTTAACTATTGTATTTCTGATAACTGTTATTTTAAATTCTTCCATCCCGAAGAAAAACCAATTAATATCAAAAATTGCAGAGATAACAAATATACCTTGTATAAACGCTGCCTTTTGATCTATAGCAAAATTCAAGGTGTAAATAGTATAGATACTTATACTTAATATAAAAACGAGTACTTGAAGTATATAAATTTCTAAAAAAGTCTTAGACCTTTTTAACTTGTCATCTTTTACACTAGCTATTTCTCTATTACCGTAATTATTAACACCCAACATTGTTAAAAGTGTAAAATAAAGAGCAGTTGAATATGAAAAAGAGTACAACCCTACTCCAGTTGCCCCAACTACTCTAGATAGGTATGGTGCTGTAACTAAAGGTATAAACAATATCAAAAATTGATAACCAAAGTTATAAAATATATTTTTCTTTAAATTAGACATAGCTTCCTCTCAACACTTTAATTAATTACTTTACCTGGAACTCCTACAACGATAGAGTTATCTGGAACATCACAAAGAACAACTGCATTAGCTCCAATTTGGACGTTATTACCTATTTTTATCCCCCCTATAACTTTGGCACCTGCGTATATAGTTACGTTATTACCTATGACAGGATACCTACCATTTTTTTGACCTAATGTGACTTGTTGATATATTTTACAGTTATCCCCTAAAACTACATCCTTACCTATTACAATTCCTAGAAAATGTTCTAAACTTAGATTTTTACCTATCTTACAATCTTTAGAAATTATTATGGAATATTTTATTTCCAAATGATTTTGAATTATAGTTTTAACGAACCTTGAGTTTGCTTGTTGTAGATATGCAATTAAAATTCTTACTCTAAAGTTTGGGTTAAATATATAATTGTAAAAAGCTTTTAATAAATTCGCTTTTTTTTTTCCTGTCATGTTTTTATATTCAGAAGTGACTATATTAAGCATAAACTCTCCTTTAAGCAAAAGAACACTAATAAATTCTAATATTAGTGTTCTTTTTATTAATGTTTTAAAACTCAGGAAAATGTTTAAGTATGAAATCATACATTTCAATCTCTACAATCTAAATTAATAATTATCATTTATTCCCTATACTTTTTATGATCCTTTTTTCTTTAGCCATTGTCCATAAAGAATTTTGAAGATAATATGGCCAAAAATTAATATTAGCTAGAGATTTCCAGAAAAATAGGGTGTAAAGACCTCTAAAATCACGATGTCGAACAATACCTTTTAAAGTCATTAAAAGCCATAGATAATAGCATTCTTTTTTAAACTTTCTTTTGTCATAAAGCAGTCTATTTTCATTACTTTTTATTAATGCATTCATATGCCTCTCATAGTTTTTAATACTAGAGCAATATTGACCACTAACAATACTATAATGTAAATTTCCCACCTCTTCACTTATAGGCTCCTCGATTAATAGCTTGAGTAATTTTTTTTGAATTTCTATAGTGCATTTTTTTTGTTCTTCGCTATTGGCTATTGTAATTTGCTGATCGTGAATACGATATTGAAGTACGACATCATTTAAAACCCGTATTTTGCTTACTAACATGCAATCTACCCACAACATATAATCTTGAGACTTCTTAATTGATTCATCATATTGAATATGATTTGAAATTAATAAATTTTTGTTGATCATTGCTGTTGGGTGAGCTAACGCACAATTAAAAAACATCATACGTATCTTGAAAGTTTCATCATCTTCTAACTTAGACATAAATATTTTATTTTTACCAAGTACTTGTGCATAACCGCCTAAAACCATTACTTCTGGATTCTCTTCTAAATAATTAATCTGTTTTTCAAATCTATCTAATTCACTTATATCATCAGCGTCCATACGAGCTATATACTTTCCTTTAGCTAATTTAATTCCTTTATTTAAAGATCTTGTAAGCCCCAAGTTGTTTTTGTTTTGGATTAAATTAATTCTGGAATCTTTATATTTTTTTATAACTTCAACATTACCTTCACTAGTACAATCATCAATTATAATAAATTCAAAGTTCTCATATGTTTGGTTTAAAATACTTTCTATTGCTTCTACTAAGTAACTATTTTCTGTATTATATACAGACATTATTACGGATACTAATGGAATAGTTTTCGCTTCCATATACAAATAACTCCTCCATCTTAAAAAAGCAAAAGTTTTATCTTAAAAATTCAACTTTTTTAGTTTTTTTGAAAGGAATAGGTTTTATTCCTACAAGAATATACAAGAAAAATATCATAGAAAATGCTTGTGGGAAAAGAAGTTCATATTGCCATTCACTAAAAAAGACTGTATATAACATATAAATCGATAAACAATTCCAAAAAATATTTTTATCAAATTTAGCATACACATAATTGACAAGAAAAGCATAAATCAAAGGACCAATTACAACTCCTAATTTCCCAAAATCTTTAATAAATGGATATAATGATGTAGATACCGCATTACCTTTAATACTAGGTGAAAAATTTATGTATTGACTTACATATCCTGTTATTATAGTATCTGCTCCAGCATAATCATGTTTAAAAAGTATAGAATATATAATTTCTATAGGTGTTGAAATAAAGCCCAAAGTAGCTTTTCCAAATAAATAATCTTTGCCTAAAGCAAATTGCTCTGGATTTTCAACAATATAGCTAAAATATACTATGGGTGCTGTGAAATAATAAAAAGCATTTTGTATGGGACTTGTATCTTCCGATAAACTTCTCTGAGAGCTTATAAATAACAATGCTATAACCCCACAGATCAATAAGATCTTAATAGCTAAATTAGATTGTTTAATTTTTCGTAATATATTTTTAATATTTTTCGAATTAATTAAAAATGCCAAGAGATAAAAAGTTAAGCATTTTAACAATGGGCTACGACCCGCTGTAGTAAAAACTATCATTAGTATTCCTACTGTTGAAATAACAATTAACAAAAAACTAGGTTTTCTTTTAGCTACTAGAACAGCTGAAATAATCGTTGTGATATAAAAGGTTGGAAATATAATCCACTGTAACATTAAAGACTTATGAGTGTTGAAAATAATTCCCATTGTATTTGCATTTAAATAATAAGTCCTTACTAATGCCCACTCACCATTAATGAGCAATGGAGCAGTTTGTAAAAGAAAAGGCATAACACAAACAATACTTAAAATATTTAAAGCAATCAACAAGACAAATCTATTCTTACTTAGTAAACTACTAGAATCGAATTTCTTGAAATCACTGCTATTTTTTCTGAGCTTTGCATAAGTTAAAAAGGAAGTAAATGTAAAAACAGCTGTACTTATCAATATATATAGGACGGCTTCAAGAGAAGGGTAATATAGGTCCCAAATTCCTTGACAAGCTAAAAACGTAAATACCATCCACAGAGTGGAATATAGTGAAACTGGATTTATTATAAATTTATATACCTTTAGAGAGAACACTATATAAATTACGTAAACTAAAAGTATAAACAATGAAAGTATTACTATTTCAAGAACCTCCTCGTAGTAGCAATATAAAATGAAAATCTTTTAATTGATTTATAAAATTCAACTTATCTTTTACAACTAACTACAGACATATTTAATATTTAATAATGAGAGCTCGATTACTATGGAGCTCTCATTATTAAAATCTGTATAACTTAAAAACATATATATATTGATTCACTAAAAAAGCGTCTATTCTATCGTTTTCGCGATATTTAATTATAATATTTTAAATAGTATTATATATTTCTCTAAAAATCACAAGACTGAGCAAACTTTTAATATGCTCCTTTTCTTTTCAAGACAAGCCATACTGTTTTAAACAAAATTAATCCATCTAATTTAAAACTCTGATGGTCAATATAATAAAATTCTATTTTTGCCCTCTCGGGGTATCCGACTTCACTTCTTCCACAAATTTGCCAGTAACCAGTAACTCCAGGTTTTACACTAAGAAAGTCTTTTAATCTATGTTGATATTCTTTTAATTCTTCTTTAATTACTGGGCGTGGTCCCACTAAACTCATATCGCCCCTTAACACATTTATCAATTGTGGTAATTCGTCCAAGCTAGTTATCCTTAATAACTTCCCTATCTTTGTGATACGTGGATCTTCATTTGGCTCTAGTTTATAGCTATTTTCAATATATTTTTTATATAGAAACTGATCTTTTTTTAACACTTCTTCTGCATTAACAATCATTGATCGAAATTTATACATTTTAAATACTTTACCCTGCCTACCAATTCTCTTTTGGGAAAAGAATACCGGACCTTTATTGTCACCAAATAGATATAGAAGACTGATTAATAAAAAAACTGGACAAGTTATGAGTAAAGCAATACTTGCTCCTAAAATATCACCTATTCTTTTCAAACACAAATACAAAGGGTTTTGATAGCCCTTTGATTCTTGAGCCTGTTCATTTGACGATAATTTTGATTTAGTAGCTGTATCATTCATATTATTTCACACTTTCTTTCTCTAACATATCCTTTAGGAAGCCTATAAGAGAGTATCTTAAATCCTCCTGTTGCATTGCAAATTCAATTGTCGTTTCGATAAACCCTAGCTTTTCTCCAACATCGTAGCGCTTGCCTTCAAAATCATAAGCAAATACACGCTGAATTTCGTTTAATTTTTGAATAGCATCGGTTAATTGGATTTCACCGCCTGCGCCTACTTCCTGCTCTTCTAAAAATTTAAAGATTTCAGGAGTAAATACGTAACGTCCCATAATTGCTAGATTAGAAGGAGCCGTACCTGCTGCTGGTTTTTCAACAAATGTGTTCACTTGATGGCGGCGACCATCGTTTGAAACTGGATCAATAATTCCATAGCGGTGCGTTTGGTTATCAGGTACCGTTTGCACGCCGATCACTGAAGATAACGTTTGTTCGTATTCATTCATCAACTGACGAAGACAAGGTGTTTCTGCTTGTACAATGTCATCACCAAGTAAGACAGCAAAAGGCTCATCTCCAATAAATTTACGTGCACACCATACAGCGTGCCCTAATCCTTTTGGTTCTTTTTGGCGAATATAGTGAATTTCTACCTTCGAGGACTGCTGTACTTTTTCTAAAATATCAAACTTTTCTTTTGAGATTAAGTTACTTTCTAGCTCAGGTGCGTAGTCAAAATGATCTTCAATTGCTCTTTTGCCTTTACCTGTTACAATAATAATGTCTTCGATCCCTGAAGCAATCGCTTCTTCGACGATATATTGAATCGTTGGCTTATCGACAATCGGAAGCATTTCTTTAGGCATTGCTTTTGTTGCAGGCAGGAAGCGTGTTCCTAATCCTGCTGCTGGAATAATTGCTTTTCTTACTTTCTTCATCATTCATCATCCCTCATTTTCTCTTTTATTTACTCGTTTAGGTATGTACGAGATGTAAATACTTATGGAAACGCTGTACATATACAGTTCTTTCATAAATATTCACATAATGGAAATTTGGGCATCTAACCCGCCCTCACACCATACTCTTGACAACATGCGTGTCTAAGGTGTTTGTTCACCCACAGTACAGCCGAGTATCTCCTTTGATAACGGTTAGGAGATATCACCATTTATTTCTTTTTTCTACTTTTATTGATTATTAAGCCATTCACAATTAAAAAAAAAGAAAGTTGTTAGAAGCCTAGTAACAGCGGTTAAAAAATTCCTAAAAACTTTTTCTTCTTGACCTTATTAGGTGTATCTTTAAAGCACGCATGCCCGTTAATAATAGCCTCTGCATTTTCATAAAACATATAAAGCATATCCAATCCATACTCAGAAGCAATAAATTCACTTGCTTCCTGCATATGAAAATTCCTTCCTGAAACGTTATGAGCATCCGAAGCAATCATATGCGTCAAGTTCGCCTCAATTAAATCTATTGAAAATTTCTTAATTTTCTTGCCGAACCTTCCCGTTAAGCTGGAAGCAGTAATTTGTGTCATCACACCTTTGTTGACAAGATTATATAAAATGTCCGGCTCTTCAATTAGACGGCTGTTCCGCTCGGGATGAACGATTATAGGCGTCAATCCTTGTGATTGAATATCATATAACAGTCTTTCTGTAAATTGAGGCACTTGGCTTGATGGCAATTCTACAAATATATATTTATTCGTATGATTCAAGGTGAGTATTTTACCAGCTCTATAGTCTCTTATAATATCTCCGTATATACGGGACTCTTGGCCTGGCAATATCGTAAGAGGGATATTTTCTTGAAGCAATTGATTATTTAAAGCTGAAACCAAGCCTACGATTTCATTTTTTTCATTTACATATTTGCCATTTTGATGATGAGGAGTTGCCACGATCGTATGAATGCCTTCATGTACTGCTTGTCTGGCCATATGCAAGCTGTCTTCCATTGTTTGAGCGCCATCGTCAATACCATGTAGAATGTGACAGTGAAGATCAATCATCTTGTAACTCTCCTCCTTATTTCTAAAGACCCATACAGACTATTCGATACTTATGAAATACTACCATAGGCATAGAGACCCTTCAATGTCTTATTTTGTCGAAAGATGTCAAATATCCCTTTCCATTCTTTTTATGCCGTTATTTGTCTCTAAAATAGCTCTTATGATTCATTACCAATATTATAACTATATACTATTTTTTCAAATCAATTAAGTATATTTTCTAAATAAACATTTTTATTCCAAGTTATGAATAAAACTCATTTTACCAGTGAAATACTTACAATTATTGAGTCAACAGAATTATTTTTTATAAAATTTCTGATAAATATTTAAACTCAGCTTAGTTATATTGAAAACGCAACCAAAACCATAAAAATAATATTTAGACAATGGACTCACAATATAAAATAGTTCTAAAAACCTAAATTTTTATATAGGTTTTTATACTCAATAATTTTAAAACTTCTCGCTATTTCCTTGCATTTTTCACCATCTTTTCTTATCATTAAGTGAAAATTTTGTAGAGAAAAGAGTTTTTATAATGATATTAAAACGTGTTTTATTAGTCCTTTTGCTTTTATCCATTTCAAAGTTCTCTCACACCCCGCATTTAGA
>Ga0268255_10001131_pt1 | contig 16174 bp, 22 predicted proteins | sample AgamicOrMarz_FD_200256 | JGI IMG/M metagenome (GOLD analysis project Ga0268255, IMG submission 200256) | Agave microbial communities from Guanajuato, Mexico - Or.Ma.rz (v2) (version 3) | ecosystem: Host-associated > Plants > Phyllosphere > Phylloplane/Leaf | place: Guanajuato, Mexico...
TTTGTGCATAAAACCGCGCGGCCTGCTGACAGATCTTCAGGCCAGAAAGGTCAATGCATTGAAGCAGGGCTTTCGAGCGTTCGCGATTATGCGTGGCTTGGCTATGCGCTTCAACGGCATCTTGCGCTGCACAAGCTCGCAGGCACTGGATGAATGGATCGACGATGCCGTCGACACCGAGCTCACGGCAATCATGCGTTTCGCCAGCGTTCTGCGCCGTGATATTGATGCCGTAAAAAATGCAATCGAACTCCCCTGGAGCAACGGTGAAGCCGAAGGTCAGATCAACCGCCTCAAGGTACTGAAGCGAGCAATGTACGGTCGCGCCGGCCCGGAACTGATGAGGGCGAGAATGATGCCGCTGAATCACATAAATTGAGGAAGAACCCATTTAAATGCAAAACGACACAGGTCATCTGCAAGCAAACGTGCGGGATAGACGGAGATGCCGCTTACCGCACCCGTGTCGTCGCGCCGTGCAAGCACCGGGTTTCCAACATTGATGGTTGCCCGCAGGGTGCCCGATGGCAAGCGCCTGTCGCGCGCTGGCGATATCACCGCTTGCCATTTTTCCCGGCCTCCTGCCTTTGATCAGGCGCCGGTTCGCTTGCGGCGATCATCCTGCAGCAATCTGGCGAGGATCATCGGCAGGATGCCGCCCGCGCGCAGAATGTTTACCTCCGCATTGGTCTCGATAGCGGCGCTGGCCGAGAAGGTCAGCGTCTCGCCGGACGTGCGCTCGAGGCGCACTTCGACGGGGCAGCGCGGCGAAATGCTGTCGGGTTTTGCGACGATCGTCAGGAGATCGCCGGGCGCCAATGCCAGTTCATCGGGGCCAAAACCCTCAGGCAGGCGAAGCGGCAGCACGCCCATGCCGATCAGGTTCCAGCGGTGGATGCGCTCAAAACTCTTGGCGAGCACCGCGCGAACGCCGAGCAGCGCCGCCCCCTTGGCCGCCCAGTCACGGGAAGACCCCATGCCGTACCGTTCGCCGGCGACGATGACGACCGAGCGCTCTTCATCCTGATATCTCTGTGCTGCATCCCAGAGCGACATCACGGCACCCGATGGGGAATGGATCGTCGATCCGGGCGGAACATCGCCCAGCAGGTTGCGCACCGTCTTGTTGGTGAACAGGCCGCGGATCATCACTTCCCAGTTGCCGCGCCGCGATGAGAAGACGTTGAGGTCCGTCGGGTTCTCGCCGCGCTCGATCAGGTGACGGCCGGCATCGCCCTTGGCGGGGATCGCGCCTGCCGGCGAGATATGGTCCGTCGTGATGTCGTCGCCGAGGACGAGGATCGGATTGGCCTGATAGGTGCCGAGCTGCGTGCCCTTGCCGAAACTCGCGAATGGCGGACGGCGGATATAGGTCGATTTCTCGTCCCATGGAAACAATGTGGTCGTGGGCGCAGACAAGTCCTTCCACGCCTTGCTCGCCTCGGCCGCATCATAGGCCGGAGCGAAATCGGCAATGCTGGATGCCAGGCTGAGCGCTTCGTCAATCTCGGAAGCGCTCGGCCAGAGCATGGCAAGCGTTACCGGCGTGCCATCCATAGCAGTACCGATCACGTCGGTCATGATGTCGATCTCGACGGTGCCCGCCAGCGCGAACGCGACGACCAGCGGCGGTGATGCCAGAAAGCCGGCTTCGAGCTGCGGATGGATGCGGCCCGGGAAATTCCGGTTTCCGGAGATCACTGCCGTGGGCAGAATGCCGCGCTCAGCCATTGCTTTCGCGACAGGCTCTGTCAGCGGACCGGAATTGCCGATGCAGGTGGTACAGCCGTAACCAACGATGCCGAAACCGACGGATTCGAGATCGTCCAGCAACCCGGCGCGGACCAGATAGCGTTCGGCCGTCGGAGAGCCCGGCGCGGTGGACGTCTTGACCCAGTGCGGCGGGCGCAATCCGAACTGTCTTGCCTTTCTTGCCAATAGACCTGCAGCGATGAGCAGGCCGGGATCGGACGTGTTGGTGCAACTGGTGATCGCCGCAATCGCGACGGCCCCGTCGTTCGGCTCGCCTTCGACTGCAACAGCACCTGTTTTCATGCCGCTGATGGCCGCGCGGGTCTCGCTGACCGCGATCCTGTCCTGTGGACGGCGGGGACCGGCAAGGCTCGGCTCGATGCTGTCGAGGTCGAGTTCAAGTACGGACGTATAGCGGGGATTGGCTTGCGGGTCGAACCAAAGCCCGACGCGTTTCGCATAGGCTTCGACAAAGAGAGCGTGCTCTTTACTGCGTCCCGTCTGCAGCAGGTATTCGATCGATCGGCTATCTATCGGAAAATAACCGCTATTGGCGCCAAACTCCGGGGTCATGTTGGCAACGACCGCACGTTCTCCCGCTGTCAGAGCGGAGACGCCCGGCCCGTAGAACTCGACGAACTTGTCCTGAAGGTCGATCTTTCGCAGCAGATGGGTGATGACGAGCGCGAGATCGGTGGCAAGAACGCCTTCGCGTAGTGCGCCGGTCAACTTGACACCGACAACGTCAGGGACGCGCAGCGCCACCGGCATGCCGAAAAACACGCTTTCCGCTTCAAGGCCGCCGACCCCCCAGGCCAGCACACCGATGCCATTGATCATCGGCGTGTGGCTGTCCGTACCGATCAGCGTGTCCGGCACGGCCCAGAGCCGTCCGTCGCGGCGGTATGGTGTTGCGATCGTGGCCAGGCGCTCGAGATTGAGCGTGTGCATGATGCCGGTACCGGGCGGATGGGCGCGGAAATCCGAAAGCGTGTTGGTGGCCCATTTCATGAAGCTGTAGCGCTCGGAATTGCGGTCATACTCACGCGCCATGTTGCGGGCCAAGGCGGCAGACGTTCCGAACGCATCGACGGCGACGGAATGGTCGGTCGAAACATCCACGGGAACGACGGGGTTGAGCAGCGAAGGGTCGGCGCCCGCCTCCGCAAGGGCCGAACGCATGCCGGCGATATCGACCAGTGCCGGGCCACAAGTCGTGTCATGCATCAGGACGCGATTGGGAAGGAACGGGATCTCGACATCGCTTTCGCCCGTATCAAGCCAATCGAGGATGGCCTTGCGAGCGCCGATGGCATCATCGCCTCCGGTCCGGATCACATTTTCCAGCAGGATGCGGTGAATATACGGCATGCGCGCAAGCTTTTCGCCGGCCTCTGCAGGCAGGTCTATGACTTCGTAAGAGACGTCATTGATTTCAATTTTCATCCGCGTGTCTTGCCCGGTTCAATACATGTCACATGAGGGTCGGAGGCTTAAGGCATCCGCAGCATTTTTGACATTATATAACTATAAAATGCAATATTGGCAAGGATGGCCTCAACTTTGCCCTGCAGTTTTGCCGCACGGGCTTAGACGCGGCGGCGCCGTCAGGCTTGCGGGGTCTTGATGCGTCCGGCGCCAAGGATGTGGGTATAAAGAAACGCAGCGGCTTCGTTCCTGCGTCCATCCTCGATCAGGTCGAGGATATGCAGGTGTTCGTTGGTTTGCCGCGGCAGGCGCGTCCGATCTATGGTGATGCGGTATTCGATGAGGCGGCGCAGACGATTGATGCGTCTGATCGCATCGAGAAAAAATTCATTCTGCGAGCAAGCGACGAGCATCTCATGAAACTCGTTATTGGCCTTGAAGATCTCGGCGCGTGACCACGCTTCGTAACCACCGTCGCGGAGGTTGCTCTGGGTTTCCCGAGCACGCTTGAACCCTTCGGGATTCGGCTCGAAGGTCGGCAGGAGCATCGCCTGCTGTTCGATGACGGCACGGAATGCATATCCGTCCTCGTAGCTCTTGCGAGAGGTGAGCGCCTGTGTGAATGCCCATCCGTTACCGGGAAGACGCTCTATCCAGCCCTCGTCGGCAATTCGGTGCAGGATCTTGAGCAATCTCGTGCGCGGAAGATCGTACATCCGCATCAACTCGTTTTCGCTCACCTTGTCCGGAAGCGCTCCCGACAGACGGTCGTCAGCCATCCGGAAATAAACGTCTTCATTGCCCTCCGCGTCGCCGGGGCCGATGGGTTTGGCGGCGTCGACGGCCTGCGCATCGACGGCCAAGAAGAAACCGCGGTTGGGTTCCGAGCGCACTATGCCTTGCGCCTCAAGGCTCTTGAGCGCCCCCATGATTGGCGCCCGGGAAACACGAAAAGCATCCGCCAGCATCTGGAGTGGCAGGCGATCTCCCTCGCCCATACCGTTTGCTTTGGCGTATTCGATGATGTTCTCGGTAATTTGAGGCGTCAGACTGTTTCGCGCCATTGGGCTCGCTCTGTTGAATTCGTCTGCGTTCTACCATCGTCACGTATGTGAAAAAAGCGGCAGCCTGTGAAGCCGCCGCCGAATTCCTAGTCCTCGTCCTGCTGGAAGCGTGACAGCCCCCTGAACAGGAATGGGGCAACAAGTGCGATCACGGCGATACAGATCATGATCGCCGAACTCCAGTGCTGGAACAGGATCATCGGATCACCGAGGCTCATCTGCAGTGACCGGCGCAGTGCGCTATCGGCAAGCGGCCCCAGGATCAACCCGACGACGGCAGGGGCGATCGGATAATCGAACTTGCGCATGAAGAAGCCGATGACGCCAAAGCCGGTGAGCAGCAGCAGTTCCACCACGGATGGATTTGCAGCGATCGTTCCCATTGAGGCGAAGACCAGGATGCCGGCATAGAGCCATGGCAGCGGGATCTTGAGCAACCTCACCCAGAGCCCGACCAGAGGCAGGTTCAGCACCAGCAGCATGACATTGGCAATGAACAGGCTGGCGACCAAGCCCCAGACGAGATCGGCGTGCTGGGTGAAGAGCAGCGGACCTGGCTGGATGTTATATTGCTGGAAGCCCGCGAGCATCACGGCGGCTGTGGCAGACGTCGGGAGGCCAAGCGTCAGCAGCGGCACTAATGTGCCGGCGGCAGACGCGTTGTTGGCAGCTTCCGGACCTGCGACGCCTTCGATTGCACCATACCCGAATTCCTCCGGCTTTTTGGAAAGCTTGCGCTCGATATTGTAGCTCAGGAAGGTCGGGATTTCGGCGCCACCAGCGGGCAGCGCGCCGATCGGGAAACCGATCACGGTGCCGCGCAACCAAGGCTTCCAGGAGCGCTTCCAATCTTCCTTCGACATCCAGATCGAGCCCTTCACGGGAATGGGCTTTTCCGGCTTGTAAAGATGCCGCGATGCGACGATCAGCGCCTCGCCGATGGCGAACAGACCGACCGCAAGCGTCGTGACTTCCACACCATCGAGCAGTTCCGGCACGCCGAACGTCAGGCGTGCCTGACCCGTCAGCTGATCGATGCCCATCAGACCGAGCCACAGACCGAAAGCAAGACTTGTCAGTCCCCGCAACGGAGAAGAGCCGAACGTCGCCGATACGGTGACGAAAGCGATCAACATCAGACCGAAGTAGTCCCACGGCCCGAATTTGACGGCAACCTTGACCAGCATGGGGGCCAGAAACGCCAAGCCTATCGTTGCGATAAGCGCCGCAACGAAGGATCCGATCGCGGCGGTGGCCAAAGCAGGTCCGCCGCGGCCGGAGCGCGCCATCTTATTGCCTTCGAGAGCCGTCACCACCGATGCGCTTTCGCCCGGCGTATTCAGCAGGATGGCCGTCGTCGAGCCGCCATACATGCCGCCGTAGTAGATGCCGGCGAACATGATGATCGAGCCGCCGGGATCGAGCTTGAAGGTGACGGGAAGCAGCAATGCGACTGTCAGCGCCGGTCCGATACCTGGCAACACGCCGACAGCCGTGCCGATGATCACGCCGACGGCAGCATAGATCAGGTTTGCCGGCTCGATTGCAGTCGCGAAACCGTGAAAAAGATAGAACAAGGAATCCATGGGTAGCCTCAGAACAGTCGTTCAAGCGGCCCCTGGGGCAGCGCAAGCGTCAGCAGCTTGTTGAACATCAGGAAAATGATCACACCGATGATGGCACCAAGACAGAGATCCTTGACGATCGCCTTGTTGCCGAACGCGCGGGCAGTCAAGGCAAACAGCAGCGTCGATCCAAGGATGAAACCGCCACCCAACCAGATCGAGCCGATCAGTCCGGCGAGCCCCAAGCCAATCCAGCTCACAGCCTTCCAGTCGGTAACTTCCGCCTCCACATCGCGTGGCCGGAAAGCGCTGACGAGATGTCCAATTGCCAGGGCGGCAAACAGAATCGCTACGAAATAGGATGCAGCACTCGCACTCATGCCGTAACTGGCACGGACTTTCATGAGGCTTGCGTCCCAGTATGTAATTACTGCAATGGCAAACAGGATGATCGCAACCACTGCGGCGGGCCGGTTGGCGACAGACAATGTCTTGGATGTCATGATGGTCCTCGTCGGCGGGAAGCGTCCAGTCGCCTCCCGCTCTCAGATTTGATTAGTTTGCAAGGCCGATGGACGTCAGGATGGTGCGGACCCGTTCTGTTTCGGAACCGATAAAGGTCTTGAACTCGTCGGAAGGCGCGTAGTAGTCGGTCCAACCACGGGTTTTCAGGACTTCCTTCCACCGGTCAGACTTCACGGTCTTTTCGACGGCAGCCTTGATGGCATCGAGATCCTTGCCTTCAACGCCGGGACCGGCGAACACGCCGCGCCAGTTGACCAGTTCGATATCGAAACCCTGTGCCTTGAGAGGCTGAGCCTCGATACCGGGGATCGGCTCGGGATAAGAAATCGCGAGCGCGCGAAGGTCGCCGGATTTGATCTGGCCTTCCCACTCGCCATAACCCGAAACGCCGGCTGTAGCCTGACCGCCGAGCATGGCTGCGAGCGATTCCCCGCCGCCTGAATAGGCCACGTAGTTGACCTTGGCAGGATCTTGGCCAGAGCCCTTCGTCACGAGGGCTGCCAGGATATGATCGGCGCCCCCGGCGGAACCGCCGACCCAGATCGTCTTAGCAACATCCTTGGCAATGGTGGCCTTCAAATCCGCCATTGTTTTGATCGGCGAGTCTTTTGGCACGACAATCACCAGCGGGTCGCCTGTCAGGCGGGCTACCGGCGTGACCTGCGTCAGATCGACAGGTGAGGCATTGGATATGCTTGCACCAACGAGCGTGATGCCGGCAACAAGCAACTGATTGGGGCTGCCCTTGGCAGATCCCACGAACTGCGCAAGCCCGACCGTGCCGCCAGCGCCCGGAACGTTGACGACCTGCACGCTCTTGGCGGCACCGGTGGCCATCATGACTTCCTGAAGTGAGCGGGAAGCAGAATCCCAGCCGCCGCCAGCGCCTGCTGGTGCGGTGATTGTCAATTCAAGGCTCTGAGCATGAACGGGCGAATAAGCACCGGCGACGGCCATCGTCGCAGCGAGACAAAGTTTAAGAAGCGTTCGCATGTTGTAATCCTCCACAGATCTTCAGCTCCTCCGAGCTGAAGCAAAACTGCATTAAATGATTACAAAAGTAAATAGTCCTTGGCGGTGGATCGACGGCATCCGCGGATTTCTCACCTGAGGACGGGCCTGCTCTTCGGCTATGCATCGTTCGTCGATGAGACTGACGCTGCCCTCGATCGCCGTTCGCCAGGCGTTGCCGTCGCGGATGTTCCCTCGCGAATAGGAGCCGTAGTTCATATCCTTATTCGGAGTGAGCCAAGGATCGAGCTCGACTGGAGAAGGCGGCGCTTGCCACGCTCCAGGAGGAGCATGACTGGCTCACAGGCGTGCGCGCTCGCTTCCTTGAAAACCTTCAGCTCTGCATCGACGTCGCGTTGTCCACGGCGGCGAGACATTCCCCCTTGCGGTCATCTACCCCACGACGTTTCCAGATACTCCTCTGATCGTCATGCCCTATGGCGATCGTCGGCTTTCGGAGCACCAGTACGGCGCGGGCGGAGAGCTTTGCCTGCAATGGCGTCCGGACAACTGGGAAAGCGGCGTCACCGGAGCGATGATGGTGGAAAGCGCCTATGCCCTGATCGCCGCGGAACGTCCGCCGGACGGAAGGACAGGCGCCGTACCGTCCGATCATCAGTCGTCGCTCGCGGCGGAGCTCCGGTTCGAGACCTGGCGCCTCATAGTTCCACAAGGCGCGTGGGAAACTCTTGATGGACATCTTTCAGAAATGGTTGTCGAGATTTCGTTGTCGTTGACAGCTCGCCACCTGAACCGAGTGGCACATCTGCGCTAGTGGACGCCGAGCCAGCCCTGAAGACCCGGCTTGTTCCGAGAGGGGCAATGGAAATGCTGTCTCAGCCTGGTGTCCATGGAATGAATGCCGGGAAGCCGCAGTGAGATTAGCAGTTCGGTAGCGTGCATCATCGAAAGAAGGCGCGTTGGCGCGGCCGCGCTTGGGCGATTGGCGGCACCGGATGCATAACCTTTTTGCCTTATGCCGTATGTAAGCGGTTGAATAGGAGCAAAGCTAAAATGCTGGTCACGAGTTTCGGACTTTTTTGGAGAGCCGATGAGATCGAATGGTTTCCTGGAAAAGGCATTAGAAACGAGTTTCGACTGCTTGGCCGGATCGGAAAAAAATCGTCCGAGCCTTCGGGTTGCCGACTTCCGCAGGCAGCAGGGGATCTACATCCTGTGTGACCAGTACGGCCCAGCTTACGGCGGATTGGCCAAGGGCGACTGTCTTGGCGCGCGACTTCGCGACCATCAAGCCGACCACCTCAAAGGGAAATGGGATCGGTTCTCCTGGTTCGGTTTCAATCTTGTCGGGTCAACACCCGGCGGGGATGGCGTTCTGTCGCTGAACGAACCGCATCGAGACGTAGCGGACGACACGTCGACGACAATTGGCGATTTGGAGGCGCTCCTTATTGCAGCAATGGATCCCAAGCCAAATCAGCAGAAGATGCGCTTCGATAAAGCGGAAAAGTGGGAACAGGTGAATTATTGTAAGCGGTGCTTTCTTCGCACATTGACGAAGCGCGGCGGGCCGTTCTGAATACTCCAACTGTGACTTTGACGACAGGCATGCGCTGAGTGGCAATTACGATTGTTAACCGCAACTATACGCCAAAGCGGACTCTGCTCCTGTTAGCTTAACCGGATCGATCCGTATTGTCCGGCTCTACCAAAAACCGCGCCTTTCGCCCTCGAAAATACGCGCGCACTAAAATAAAGCTCAGTTGAGTACCCTTTAATCCGGCTAGGATCAAAGCCAGCATTACTGGGTAAATAGGTAAGCAGCATCAGCCGTTAGCAGGCTTCTTCCATGCTTTCCTGGCAATTCTCCCCTGACGGTGAAAGCTACGAAACAGCCGAGAAACGCGGGACCGGCGAGGCCCAAGCCGACGAGGAGGGCCCATGTCTGAAGTTTTTCCTTCATATCGGAAAGCCCAACACACCTTGTTCTGTTGCCTTGATATACTTGATCATCTCAACGTTAGCAGTGCTTGGGTTACGACCGAATGAATCCGCTACCTAAGATCGTATCGACGGTAGCCTTGGGCCGAAAGGCATCTGCGCTAAAGCTGACGTTCGCTTCTTACGACGCAATAACCGCTTAGGGAAAACAGCAGACTTTAGCCGTTTGATCGTCGCGTGTAATTCCACGGCACCAGCTCTTGGACCCGGCTCTGCCTGTGGCCGTTGACGATGGCAGTGAGCGTCGCAGTTAGATAGGCCAACGGATCGACGGCGTTGAATTTGCATGTCTCGATCAACGAGGCGATGGTCGCCCAGTTCTCTGCTCCGGCTTCGTACCCCGCAAACAGGGCATTCTTCCGATTTAATGCTATCGGACGAATGGTCCGCTCAACGGTATTGTTGTCGATCTCGATCCGGCCGTCGGTCAGGAAGATGCAAAGGCCATCCCAGTATTTGGCGATATAGGCCAGAGCTTCGCCGAGCGGTGACTTGCCAGCGACGCGGGCACGATGGTGTGTGAGCCAAGTTCGCATGTCCGCAATCAATGGCGCTGACCGTTCATGCCGTCCGGCTATCCGAGCGTCAGCGGGAAGGCCGCGCAGCTCCGCCTCTATTCGATAGAGTTCACCCATCCGCTTGACGCCATCCTCTGCAATCGGTGCCGATCCGCTGCGCGTGATCTCGACCAGCTTGCGACGGGCATGAGCATGTTGATGTTCTTGAAGCGAGCGAGCGTCTTCCGGATCGGCTCCGCTACGTCGGCGGGGAAGAGTGCGGCCGTCGCGACCTGGTAAAGCAGCGGCTGGAAGAGATTGTGGTTCCGACGATCGACGACCGTCACCTCGATCCCTGGTGCATTCCCGAGTTCGATCGCGCACGCCAGTCCGCCAAAGCCACCGCCAACGATCAGGCGCCCTCGTCTGGAGTTAAGGTCTGAGTGGTGCCGCTCATTATTGATCCTTGACTGAACTTGGACTTCTGCCTGGCGATGCGATCATGATGGAAGTCCCAGGCAGCGCAAGGACAGGAATTCGTCCAGCGTCAGGCCAGGCCCGAAAAGGAAGTAGGACCACACCGGTTGTGTTGCCCAGAACAGGCCGAGCCCGAACGCGGTCCAGATGACAGCCGTCTGGATTTCGCGCATCAACTCAGCCATCGCGCCGCCTCAGCATGAGCATGCCTGCGGCAACCATCGCCCCGCCCCATGCAAGGAATGCCAGGTCCCAGATGACCCACTGGCTACGGGGGACCGTTTCGTTGACGTGATGGAGGCCTAGGACATGGTGGTCAACGACCCCTTCGACGAGGTTGAAGGCGCCGAACCCGATGAGCATCGTGGAGACGAGGCTGATGGTCGACCATCGGAAGTGGCTCGTGCGGCCGGAACGCCAGAGGATGAAGAGGCCCGCCAGGACCAAGAGGTACGTCCCGGAATGGATGACGCCGTCCCAAAACGTGTTGAGTTCTAAGTTCTCGATCGTGCTGATGGGATACCAGGAGCTGAGCAGGTGATGCCATTGGAGGAGCTGGTGGAGAACGATGCCATCGAAGAAGCCTCCCAGCCCCACGCCAAGCAACATACCGGCGGACATGGGAAAACTTCGCGAGGGATAGTGACCTGGAGCCATCAGGTCAGAACCTGGGCTGCTGCCGCCGCGTTGATGAACGCGCTTCGTGCGAGGTCGGCGCTGCCATGGTGGGTCAATGCTTCAACGCAGTGTCGCTTGGCGACCTCGAACTCCGGGCGAGCGTTGGCGGGCCAGCGATGGAGAAGCGCCGACAGCGCGGCCTCGGGTCCGTCTATTCGTTCCGGCATGCCGTAGCCGACATGAACGAACACGGGTGAGCTCCACATCACGGTGAATTCGACGTCGATGACCTTCTCCATGCGCCATTTCCTCGTTGGGATCAGCCAACCTTTCCCGAGCCCACAAGTTCCCGACACGAGTGCTCTGTCCGCTATTGGACAGGCGGAGCGAGAAGAGAAACATCAGGCATGGGACACGGGAACCGAGCGCTTGGCCTCCATGGCCCTCGCCCCCGTCATGTCCTGTTCTTCTCAGGATGCGAAAAGGACGCCCTCGCCTTCGATGACGGGTTTCTTCGCCAGAACTTCAGCGATCTTCTCGATGGCAGGCCGGAAGTCGCTGACGATGCCACGGCTGCGTTTCAATAGCCCTTCGACTGATCGGAATGATGAATGAGCACTCCTTGCGCCCCTTGGAATTCGGGGCGGAGTTGCCCAGTTCAATGACCAACTGTGCGAGCTCCTTGTTCCGATAAGCGAACGGGAGAGTTCCGTCTCGAACAAGGATTGCCACCATGCCGCGTTGCGACACGCCCGACCTGCACATTACGTTCGACGAGACCGGCGCGCGGGACGGCCATCCCGTGCTTCTGCTACACGGATGGCCCGATGACGCCTCCACGTGGAAGGACATGTCGGGTCTGCTGCAGGATCGGAAGCTCCGTCTCATAGCGCCCTATCTGCGAGGCTTCGGCGGAACGACATTTCGGGATCAGAGAACACTGCGGACAGCAAACGGGGCCGTTCTCGCGATGGACGCGATAGACCTCCTCGACCGCCTCGGCATCGACCGCTTCTCCGTTGTCGGCCACGACTGGGGATCGAACATCGCCGAAGCGCTCGCGATCGGCTGGCCGGACCGTGTCGCCCGAATTGCGCTCCTTTCCTCTCTGCCCCGGATGGGCGGACTAAAGACGCCGACGTTCCAACAGGCGCAGAGGTACTGGTACCACTGGTTCATGGCGACCAAGCGCGGCTCGGAGGCGATCGCAGCAGATCCTCACGGCTTCGCACGGATACAATGGGAGAACTGGGGCCCCGACGGTTGGTTCGACGAGGCGACCTTCGAGGCTGTCGCGCGGTCATTCGACAATCCGGACTGGGTGGCAATCACCCTTCATAGCTACCGGGTTCGATGGGGCGAGGCCGATCCAGACCCGCAGAGTGCATGGCTCGAAGATCGTATCAAGGAAACAAGATCACTATCCCTGCCGAGCATCTATTTCCAGGGGGCGGAGGACGGCGTGAACCCGCCGGAGCTGTCCGAGAACCTGCACGAGAAGTTCTCAGGCCCCTTCGACAGGATCCTTCTCCAGAATGTCGGCCATTTTCCACAGAGGGAGGACCCTGAGACGGTCGCCCGAGAATTGGCCATCTTCCTACAGACCTAGAACTTTCCATGGGACTTCCCGCACGCAATTCGTCCCCTGGGCACCAGCCGGCGGTTATCGCTGGTGCTGACCGCGAAAACATTCTGCAAAGCCCGCCTCGGGACTCGGAACTCCAGACCGGAACTGTGGTTGGGGCCGAGAAGGAGATTATCCTATGACGAAGAACACTAACGGATCCAACGACCGCCCCAAGGACGAAACCATCGCTCAGACCGGCGGCGGAATACCGGACGATTCCGGCGCTCCTATCGAGGCCTCTGACGAAGAAATCGCTCGCGTTCGTGCGAACCTCGGCGGAGACGACCGGCAGGCCGAGAAGGAAGACCTCGAGAGGCAGCTCGAACGGCCGAAAGACGGTACGGCGTGATCGCCGGAAGACCTACATGAGCTATCTAATCGAAATTCTTCTTCCGCTAACCGCCGACGAAGGGCGCACGGTTCTCGAGCGAGTTCGGGACGAGCTCACGGAAGTGTTCGGCGGCGTTACGATGCATGTGAACGCTCCCGCGGAAGGCTTCTGGAAGAACGAGGGTGACGTCGATCGCGACAGGATCGTGGTCATCGAAGTGATGACGACGGAACTGAACAAGGAGTGGTGGGCCAACTTTAGGAGTGAACTGGAATTGCGACTGGACCAGGACGAAATCGTGATCAGGGCCGCTGCAGTCGAGCGGCTCTGAAGCGCATCATCTCGCAATTATGTAGCAAATGCCACCAACGACAGCTTTCGGCCCCCATTGCGGCAATTGACATCACTATCAGCTAGCAGGGTTTCTGATGGAGACGATGTTTTTTCAGGTAAGGTCCGACCAGAGAAGAGTCTTGGCGCGGAGGCCGCTTTGGGCCCAGTGCAAACTTTCCATAAGCCTTCTGACATCTTACCTGCATAGCGCAGGCAACCGCAAAGGACATCTGGAAGGCTCGATGGCGTCGCAATCAGAAGTTCACGCTTTACGGCCGTGTTTGAAAGCAAGGAGGCCGCATTCGCTTTCTCGCATCCTCATTGGGAACCCGAGCCCGGCGAACATGCCCTTGGGACTACCTGAAATCTCGCCTGCACGCCGCGGACGTGCTCGGAATTAAAGAGGATACCGCATCCGCCAACACATTCGTGCTGATCGACCAGACTGCATTCGGGAATACGAAATCTGACCTACGCTCGACCGCCAAGCTCAGCTACCGCGGATGTTATCCGAGCGTCGCATAGGGCCTTTCGAGGCTGGCCGAATGGCGCTTATGGCGCAAAGCCGCCGACGCCGCTTCGTTATCGATTAGCTCCATAACCCCGCATCATCGGGTTCAGCGGTGGCATCCTTCGCTATGCGTCGGGAGGCGGTGGCCCTGTAGATGGCCTGTCGATTTCGATCACCGCGATGAGAGGAGCCGGCTCCAGTTCTTGGCTTACGGAGCAAGGCATCCCTCGCAGATGCCGCACCCATCTTCGTCCATCATGGACTGCCGCCGTCCGCAGCAGAGGCATGCGACGCTGCCTCCGCAGCAATCCTCGGGCTCCGGCGGAAGGATTTCGATTTCGCAGGCTGTCATCGTTTCAACAAGTGCGTCTTCCATCTCGAGGCTCCAGGTTCGAGGACGGAATCAAAATGGGGATGGCAGCCGACGAATCAAGCGGTGCGCGGCTTCTGAAACCGCGCGAGCCGGAATGCGTTTCCACAGCAAAGGAGACCCTCCAATGCCTGGAACGTTCACCACTTACTTCGTGCTCGCCTTCGACCTCGATGACCGAAACCAGCCGGTCGGGGCATTTGAACCGCGCGTCGCCGCGAGCTTTGAAGCCGCCGTCGAGGAGGCCCGGAACCTCGCTGCACAGCATGCTGGCGCGGTTGCTTGGAGGAGAGACGGCGATCCGGTCGTCGGCGAGGAAGGCGAACCTGAAATCGTCTTTCAAGCGGGCAGGATCGGCGAATTCGCCTAGGGGTTATCGTAAATCCCCACGCCCGGTCATGTCACGGAACGTCAAACCGGCTGCGGCGGGTGGGCGCAGCCGGGCCGCACGACAAGCCTCATCTTCAAGATGAGAGCAAGACGCCCGGCGCCGGTTCGCTGCCGGACAAGGACGACGAGAGCGTCTCCCCCGGCAGCGGCTGAAATGGAAAAAAGGGCGCTCAACCCGATGGGGAGCGCCCGAACCCTCTCGGCTACGATTGCGGCGGAGACCGAAGTGGTTGACGGTAATATCGACCGAGTCGCGGCAGTTAAGCAAGCGGCTCACGAACGGACGCAGAACGGACCTTGTCCGTATCGATTTCTTGCACAGGTTATCCACAACGCGTCCACAGGCTAAGCTTCTAATTCCGCGGCCGTTTGCGCTCCCACGTGAAGTTCGAGACGAGGCTTTGCTGCAACTCGGCGGAGAACTTTCATACTCCTGATATCGTGGTGTGCCCGGTAGGCGTATGGTGCCCATCTCCTCGAGCGCCAGGCGGCGGATCGCTCGGAGTAGTCGGGAAGCGACCGGCGGACCTCAATGGTCGCTTCCCGAGGAATCACGTCTGCTTAAGTCGTCGGCTCGGGGCGTCGCCTTAAGTTTGGCTATGGCACGGTGATCGACATCGGCCAGGTTTCAGGCGCTGATCGACATGGTGATATCTCGCCATGCCGCGATAGCGTGAGAGCGAAGCTTTCGATGATCTGCTGCGGTCAGATGTTTGCGGTGAAGAAGAAAGAGGTTGGCGATCTGGCCATGGGTGGAAATGAAACGCTGGCATTGCCGTGCCGACTTGAAGCGCATCATGCGCCGTTCGCGTCGTCGCAAAGGCAGGTGTGAATTCTCGGCTCGGTTGTTGAGACCCTTGTGTGAGCGATGCTCGATGCCAGGCATCAGCTCCGCCTTCGCGGCAGAGTAGGACCGCAATCTGTCCGTGACCATCACCCGCGGGGTGGCGCCCTGGCCTTTGAGCAGCTTTCGCATCAGCCGTACCGCTGCGCGCTTGTTCCTTCGGCTTTGCAGTAGCGCATCGAGGACATAGCCGTTGGCATCGACGGCGCGCCACAGCCAATATTTCTTTCTCTTGATCGTCACCAACATCTCATCAAGCTGCCACTTATCGGCAAAATGGCCTCGCGAGCGCCGGCGAAGTTGGTTGGCGAATTTGAGACCGAACTTCGCAGCCCATTCCGACACGGTCTGGAACGAGACGTCAATGCCGCGCTCGGCAAGCAGATCTTCGACGTCACGAAAGCTGAGCGGAAACCGGTAATAGAGCCAGACCGCATGGGCAATGATCTCGGCGGGGAAACGGTGGCGTCTAAAGTGAGCAGGCGAGATCTCGGTCATGGTCACTGAATACCAGCACGGTCACAACAAAGTCGTTAAGCCGACGCTACCGCTACGGGATGCGCTGGTGTTTTCACACAGCCTCGGCCCGAAGCGGACGTGACGGCTGTCGGCCATTCGCGCCAACAAAATTCACTATCTCAACACCACCCAACAGTAAAATTGCGGCAAACTGAGGCAGTAAAGGTTCATAATCGAACGCTAAGGTTGCAGTGGTTGGCGACGGCCTCGTTGTGACGTCCAATTTAGGATTTAATCATGCTACGCGTATTCTGGGCTACTTTGCTTTCACCCCTTTGGGCACCATTGTACACGGCTTTTTTCGCCAATGTTGTCTTCACGGGGCTGCCAGAGGTTGGTGCGGATTGGTC
>Ga0268255_10001134_pt1 | contig 16166 bp, 13 predicted proteins | sample AgamicOrMarz_FD_200256 | JGI IMG/M metagenome (GOLD analysis project Ga0268255, IMG submission 200256) | Agave microbial communities from Guanajuato, Mexico - Or.Ma.rz (v2) (version 3) | ecosystem: Host-associated > Plants > Phyllosphere > Phylloplane/Leaf | place: Guanajuato, Mexico...
ACCTCGCCCACGATATGCGCACGCCGCTTGGCAATCTGCGCGGATCGACTGAAGTCGCGCTGGCTCGCCCTCGTTCGGCCGATGAATATCAGTCAGTGCTCGCATCGAATCTCGAAGAGTGCGAACGTTTGTCGCGCATGATCGAAAGCGTGCTGTTTCTAGCCCGCGCCGAACACCCGCAGTTCGTCAAGACGCTGACCCAGGTCGATGCGCAGCAAGAGCTGTCGCGCATCGCCGAATACTTCGAAGGCGTCGCCGACGAAGCCGGCGTGCAGATTCGCGTAACAGGCGGCGGCCAGTTGCGCGCCGACGTGGAACTGTTCCGGCGCGCCGTCAATAATCTGCTTGCGAATGCGCTCCGTTATACGCCGCGCGGGGCCATGATCACACTGGATGCACAGGCCCCCGCCGAGGCTCCGCATACGCTGCGTGTGACCGTGGCGAACGAGGGCAAGCCGATCGATCCGGCCTTGCTCGAGCGGGTGTTCGACCGCTTCTATCGCGTGGACCCGTCGCGCAAAAGCGAGCCGAACGCGTCCGGATCTGCGGGTCTGGGTCTTGCCATTGTGCGCACCATCATGGAACTGCATGGCGGCAGCGCGCACGCCGAAAGCGACGCGGCCGGTACACGCTTCATCCTCACGTTTGCGGCCGCGTAGATGGCGAGTTCGGTGACGTGGTCGCCGCCGCATTCCCGCTTTCATCGAGCGAGGTGCGACTCCAGCCGCCGCCCAGCGCTTTTAGCAACTGCACGCTGGCATCAACACGCCGTGCATCGATCAGTTCCTGCGTGCGTTCATTCGTGAGCGCAATGGTTTGTGCGGTCACGACATCCAGGTAGCTCACGGCTCCTGCCTGATATCGGTTCGTCGTGAGCTTCAACGACAGCTCAGCGGCCGATGTCGCGCGTTGCTGGCTGTCCGCTTCGCTAGCCAGTGTCGTCAGCGTGGACAGGTTGTCTTCCACTTGCTGGAACGCGGTCAGCACAGTCTGCCGGTAATCCGCCACTGCGCTGTCGTACTGCGCGTTCGCGCCCTTCAACGAGGCATCGCGGCGGCCGCCGTCGAACAGCGTGCCGGCCAGTTGCGCGCCGAGCGACCAGAACAAGCTGGGCGCCGTGAGCCACGGCGCGAAGAACGTGCTTTCGAGTCCGGCCGTGGCCGACAACGTCAGGTTGGGATAGTAGGCGGCGCGCGCCTCGCCGATCTGAGCGTTGGCCGCCGCGACGCGCCGCTCGGCGGCTGCGATATCGGGTCTGCGTTCGAGCAGTTGCGACGGCACGCCCGTTGGAATCTGCGGTAACCCCACGTTTTTCACTTCACTGGCCAGTGCGAACGACGACGCGGGCATGCCGATCAGCGTCGCGATGGCGTGTTGAAGCTGCGCACGCTGTACGTCGATGTCGGTGTCCTGGCTGCGGGTGCTCTCCAGTTGCGTCTGCGCCTGCGCAACGGCCGACGCGTCGATCGCACCGTCCTTTAACTGCTGTTGCACGATGCTCAAGGCCGCGGCATACGCGGTAACGCTGTCGTCGAGCAGCTTCTTCTGACGATCGAGCGAACGTAGATCGAAGTAGTCGGTCGCGAGATCGCTGGCGACCGACAGGCGCACGGCCTGAAGGTCCGCCTCGCTTGCCTGCGCGTTGTCGCGCGCATAGACGGTTGCATCCTTCACCCGGCCGAACAGATCGGGCTCCCAACTCGCGGTGGCGCCCACCGAATAGTCGGGCACCGTCTGTCCCGCGAGCGAATGCCCGAGCACGTTCTGCGACAACCTCGTGCGCGACTGCGCCGCGCCCGCCGTTACTGTGGGTGCGTAGCCGGCACGCTGGTAGTCGAGCATCGCGCGGGCGGCCTGCAACTGCGCTACCGCTTTCGCCACGGTCTGATTCGACACGTCGACGCGCGCTTCGAGCTGGTCCAGTTCGGCGTCGTGAAAGAGCGTCCACCACGGGCCGGGCGGCTTGGCGTCGGCTGGCGCAGCGACGCTCCAACCCGGCGCCGCAGCGCCCGCATATTGAGTTGGCACGGCCGCTTCCGGTTGATGATACGTGGGCAGCGTCGAACACGCAGTCAACGCGCAGGCAGTGACGATGGCCGCGCTGCGACGGGCAAATGGATGAAGAAGAGTGAGCATGATCCGTCTCCTGGATCGCTTAACCGTGCCGTGCCGCGGGCGCGGCGACGCGCACCGGCTGGCCGTCCGCGAGGGCATCGCCCGGATTGTCGATGACCTGATCGGTCGACGTGACGCCGGTCGCGATTTCAACGTAGGTGCCGAAGTCCCGGCCGATCGTCACCTTGCGAAGATGCGCGCGACCATCCTGTCCGATCACCGCAACCGTGACGCCATCGGGTCTGAACAGCAATGCGCTCACCGGAAGTTCGAGCGCGGGGTGCTGCGTGCGCAACGCCAGATGAACCTGTGCATACGCGCCGGGCAACAACGCGCCGTCGCGATTGTCGACGTCGATCTCAACGCGCAGAGTCCGGCTGACAGAATCGATTGCGTCGGCGCTGCGCGCGACGGTCGCCGCAAAGGAACGGCCCGGATACTGCTGGGTGGTCAGATAGACCTGTGTGCCTGCGGTGACGCTGCCCGCGTCGTCCTGCGGCACGTTCACGTAGACGCGCAAGCGGTCGGTCTGCTCGACGTGGAAAAGCTCTCCCGGCGCACTCGCAAGACCCGGCGATCCTCCTGAGGTGACGAGCGCTCCGACATCGACGTTGCGCACGGTGACGACGCCGTCGAACGGCGCGGTCACTTTCTCGTAAGACACGAGCTCGCTCAACCGCGCGACGTTCGCCTGCGCCGACGCGAGCGCGGCGAGTTTCGCGGCGCTGTCGCTCGTCTTCGAATCGGCATCCTGTTGCGACACCGATTGCATTTGCAACATCGTCTGCCAGCGCCGCGCGGTGCTGTCCGCGAACGCGTAGTTCGCCTTTGCGGTGGCCACGTCGGCGCGTGCCTGTTGCAACTGGGCGTCCAGCTCCGGCGTTTCGATGTCGGCAAGCGTTTGTCCGGCTCGGACTTTCGTGCCGATGTCCGCGTACCAATGTCGAACATAGCCGCTCGTGCGCGCGTAGATCGACGCGTCGGCATACGGCATCACGGAACCGGGCAACAACAGTTCCTGCGAAGCCGGCGCTGGTTTCGGCGGCACAGCATCGACGATCGTTTCGCGTTGCGCGGCGACCTGTTGCGAGAGTTCGGTGCTCGCATGCAGACGCGGCACGATTCCGACTGCGAGCAGGGCCGCTGCAATCGTCAGCAGGGCGGCGGGCAGCAGGAGCGCGGGGCGCTTCGCGGGTTGCACGGCGGTGTCGTTGCGAGCGGGTACGGCAAGCGCCGTCGATGCCGTGCCATCGCGGTCCTGCGGAAGGTTGGACTTCGTCATGGCTTTTCCTTATCGAGCTTGAGTATTCAGCGGCACGGCGGCAGCGCGAGCCGCGCGACGCCGCGCGAGCCACGCATGTACCGCCCCGAACACGACGGGTACGAACATCAGCGTCGAGAGCGTGCCGAATGCCAGGCCGCCAATCACCGCGCGGCCGAGCGGGGCGTTCTGTTCGCCGCCGTCGCCGAGGCCGAGGGCCATCGGCAGCATGCCGATCAGCATGGCGAGCGCGGTCATCAGCACGGGCCTGAAGCGGTTGAAGCCCGCATCGAGCGCGGCGGCGAGCGGCTCCATGCCGGCCTGCAACGACTCGCGCGCCGTGTTGATCACAAGAATGCTGTTTGCCGTTGCAATGCCGATGCACAGAATCGTTCCGGTAAGAGCCGGCACGCTCAGCGTGGTATGCGTCGCGAACAGCATCCATGCGATGCCCGCGAGCGATGCGGGCAAGCCGCTGATGATGATCAGCGGGTCCAGCCACGACTGGAAGTTCACGACCATCAGCAGATAGACGAGCGCGATTGCGAACACGAGTCCGGTGCCGAGACCGGCGAACGACTCGTTCATCGACTGCACCTGGCCGCGCATCACGATCGACGAACCGGGCGGCAACTGCGCGCGCGCCGCGTCGACGATTCTGGATACGTCGGCGGCGACGCCGCCCAGATCGCGTCCCTGCGTCGCCGCGAATATGTCGAGCACCGGCTGCACGTTGTAGTGCGAGACCACCGCCTGTTGCGAGCTGCGATCCAACGTGCCGAGCGTGCCGAGCTGGTTCTGTGGCGCGACCGTGGCCTGATTCGTGGTCAACGGAATGTTGGAGAGCGTCTGCAGCGAGTCGATGTCGTACTGCGGCACCTCGGCCAGCAGGGGATAGCTGACGCCGTTCTTCGGATCGAGCCAGAAGTTCGGCGTAGTCTGCGAGCTGCCCGAGAGCGCGATCAACATGTTCTGTGCGACGTCGCGCTGCGTGAGGCCCGCCTGGATAGCCTTCGTCCGGTCGACGTTCACGTCGATGGTCGGCGCGTCGCCGGGCTGCTGGATGCGTGCGTCGACGAGACCGCGCACACCGCGCAACTGCGCAAGCAGCCGGTCGGCCACCACGCGGTTCTTGTCGAGTTGATTGCCCACGATCTGCACGTCGATAGGAGCGGGCAGGCCGAAGTTCAGGATCTGGCTGACGATGTCGGCGGGCAGGAACGCGAACGTCACACCCGGGAACGACGCGGCGAGCACGTTGCGCAGTTGCGCGACATATTGCGCGGTCGGTTTGTGCTTGGGCTGCAGCGTCACCAGGATATCGGCGTCTTCGGGGCCGACCGGATCGGACGAGTCGTAAGTCAGATTGATGCCGCTGACCGGCACACCGATGTTATCGAGCACGGCCGCCTGCTCCGACTTCGGGATCACGCTGCGAATCTTCGCTTCGACCTGATCGGTGATGCGCGCTGTTTGCTCGATGCGGGTGCCCGTCGGTGCGCGCAGATGCAGCCGGATCTGACCGGTATCGACGGAGGGAAAGAAGTCCCGGCCGGCGAACGGGACGAGGATCAGCGACGCGAGACACAGCGCGACATAGACCGGCACGAAACGGCGGCGTCCCGAGATCGCGCGTCCCAGCATCGCATGATAGCCGCTGCGCAACGCCTCGAAGTGCCGTTCGAAGCGCGCCTGGAAACGGGCCACTGCAGCAAAGCGTCCCTGCGCATTGTGGCCTTCTTTGGACGGCGCGCGCATCAGATACATTGCAAGCGTCGGGATCAGCGTGCGCGAGAAAAAGTAAGACGCGCACATCGCGAACACGACCGCTTCCGCAAGCGGAACGAACAGATAACGCGCGACGCCGGACAGCAGGAACATCGGTACGAACACAATGCAGATCGACATCGTCGAGACGAACGTCGGCACTGCGATCTCGCCTGAGCCGTTCAGGATCGCATCATGCAACGGCTCGCCCTTTTCCAGATGGTGCGTGATGTTTTCAATCGCGACCGTCGCGTCGTCGACCAGAATACCGACGGCGAGCGCAAGGCCGCCAAGCGTCATGATGTTGATGGTCTGCCCGAGCGCTGCAAGTGCAATCAGGGACGTCAGCACGGCGAGCGGAATCGTCACCGCAATGATCAGCGTTGCGCGCCAGCTGCCGAGAAACAGCAGGATCATCGCGGCCGTCAGGCATGCGGCGATCAACGCTTCGCGCACCACGCCCGAAATGGCCGACTTCACGAACACGGACTGATCCGATAACGGGGTGATGTGCAGCGCTTTCGGCAAACCGGCCGCGATCTTCGGCAGCATGTCTTTGACCTGCTGGATGATCGTCAGCGTCGACGCGCTGCCGGTCTTCTCGACTTGCAGCAGTGCCGCGCGCTTGCCGTCGCTGCGCACGATGTTGGTCTGCGGCGCATAACCGTCGATCACATGCGCGACGTCCCGAACATACACCACGCCGCCTTGCACCGTCTTGATCGGCAGATCGTTGAGCGCAGCGACGCTCTTCGTGCTGCCGTTCATCTCGACGTTGTATTCACGCGAGCCGATTTTCGCGGTGCCGCCCGGCAGAATCAGGTTTTGCGCATTGACCGCGTTGACGACGTCGATCGGTGCGAGTCCTTTCGCCTGCAGCGCCTTTGGATCGAGCTCGACCATGATCTGGCGGATCTTGCCGCCGAACGGCAGCGGCACCGCCGCGCCCTGCACGGTGGCCAACTGCGTGCGGATAAAACTGTTGCCGAGATCGTAGAGCGTCTGTTCGGGCAACGTGTCGCTCGACAGGCCGAGTTGCAGGACGGGCACCGTCGATGCGTTATACGTGATGATGTTCGGCGGCAAGGTGCCCGGCGGCAGGACTCGCAAGATCGACGCGGAGTTCGATGCGGCTTCGGCGATCGCGCGGTTGATGTCGGCGCCGGGGTGAAAGAAGATCTTCACGACTGAGACGCCGTTTAACGACTGCGACTCGATGTGCTCGATGTCGTCGACGTCCGTCGTGAGCGCACGCTCGTAATTCGACGTGATCCGGTGCGCCATGTCTTCGGCGGAAAAGCCGTTGTACGACCAGACAATGCTGACCACGGGAATGTCGATGTTCGGAAAGATGTCGGTCGGCGTACGCATGATCGCAAGCGGGCCGAGTATGAACAGCAGCACGGCCAGCACGATAAAGGTGTAGGGCCGCCGCAGGGCCAGTCGGACTATCCACATGACATTCCCTTGGACGATGGGCTAGAGAGATGGCCCGTGCCGCGGTGCGTCCAAGCGATGCAATGCGGCGGGCTGATGACGTCGCAGTGTGCCGATCCGTCACTGACTTGTAAGTGACGGCGTCATTACAAGTCTGTTATCTGCGTGGGAGCAAAGACGAGCGGGCGACGGCAGAAAGCAAGGGGCGCTGAGCGCGCTCGAAGATGACAAGCTTGTAATGCGCCGGTCAGCATTGGGTCAGTGCTCATTGCCCACAATCCGCTCAACCCTTCACGAATCGCAACGGAGGGAATCCGGGCCGCGCTCATCGTGAATGTGGCCGCAACTCACAGACAGGTGAATGATCATGAAAGCACTGCTCAACGTTGTTCTCGTTTCCTGCGCACTGGCCGCGCCCGCGCTTTCTTTCGCGCAAACCGTCGATCAGCCGGTGACGCGTGCGGAAGTGCGCGCCGATCTCGTGCAGTTTGAAATGGCCGGATATCGTCCGGTCGCATCGGACGCGCAGTATCCCGCGGACATTCAGACCGCAGAGGCGAAGGTGTCCGCCGCACAGACTGCTACGTATAAGACGTCGGTCGGGGGCGTGTCGATGAACGGCTCGTCGCAAGCAGGCGCGCCGGCATCGGTGGACGGTGCCGAGCGGATCTACTTCGGACATTGAGCCGCGTTGGCGGTGTCATGTGCAACCGCCGGGCGGGCACTGAATGCGTTCCTCGCGATGCGGGCCGCCCGGGTTGTCACTGGTTATCGCTAGTTTTCGCTGGTTGCCGGTGCTTCCGGCCGGTAACCGGAAAGCAATGTTCGACGGCTTCTTAACGAGGCTTTACCACTGCTGATGGACAAACGGCGCGATCTTTTGCAGATATAGCGCGCGTAGGACCTCCATGGCCGAATCTGTCACGGGCGGGAGTTCGCTCGCCTCAGCGTTTGCTTTGGCTTGCGCTGCGTTCTTTGCCCCTGGAATGACAGTCGTCACTCCATCGTTCATGAGAATCCAGCGAAGCGCAAACTGCGCCATCGTGGCGTTTTGCGGGACGAGTGAGCGGATTTCCTCGACGGCTTCCAGAGCGACGTCATAAGGAACGCCGGCAAAGGTTTCGCCCTTGTCGAAGGCCTCGCCGTTACGATTGAAAAGGCGATGGTCATTGGCCGCAAACGTCGTCTCGCGCGTCATTTTTCCGGTGAGCAGGCCCGACGCAAGAGGCACCCGGACGATAACGGCGACTCCTCGGTCACGAGCTTCCTGAATAAAGCGGGCTGGCCTTTGCCTGAAAATGTTGTAGATGATCTGTACCGACTTCACACCCGGATATTCGATCGCTTTCAGACCTTCTTCGACTTTCTCGACCGACACACCGTAGCTGCTGATCTTTCCCGCTGCGACCATGCGGTCCATCGCATCGAAAACCTCCGGCTGGTAATAGACCTCGGTCGGTGGACAATGAAGCTGTACGAGATCGAGCCGCTCCATCTCCAGGTTCTTCAAGGACCGATCGACAAAAGCATTCAGATTCGCTGCGGTGTAGCCTTGCGCCACGTGCGGGTCCAGTCGCCGCCCTGCCTTGGTCGCAACGAAGGGTCGCGGTCCCGAACGTTCCTTGAGCACGTCCGCGATGATCCGCTCCGAGCGGCCGTCGCCGTAAACGTCGGCCGTGTCAATGAAGGTTGTACCGCTATCGAGCGCCGCATGCAGAGCCGCCTTTGCATCGCTCTCCGCGACGTCGCCCCATGAACCTCCAATGGCCCACGCGCCAAACCCGATTTCAGAGACGCTCTTTTCTGCGTGTCCGAACTTCCGTTCTTTCATTTTGATTCTCCGTTCATGGCATGAGTTGTCCGCCGTTGACCTCGATGATCTGCCCCGTGATGTATCCCGACATGGCGGGAGACGCGAGGAACAGGAACGCGCCGACGCACTCCTCCGGCAGGCCTTCTCTGCCCATCGGCACCGTGGCAGTCTGCGACGCCCAGATTTCCGGCGGCGTGTATTTGTCGTGGAACGGCGTCTGTATGAGTCCGGGTGCTACTGCGTTGACCCGGATTCCGTCGTTTACAAATTCCTTTGCGTGGCCACGGGTCAAACTGCTGACAAAGCTTTTTGACGCGGCGTAAAGCACCGCTCCTGCGCCGCCGCCCGTACGCGCGGCAACGGACGACGTATTGATGACGTAACCACGTGATTCCTTGAGAAACGGATGGGCAGCCGAGGTTGCTTCCCAAACCGATCTTGCGTTCAGATTGACGACGCGTTCGAAGTGGCTGGCCGAGGCACTTATAGATGCCAACCGTCCTAACATCGCACCAGCGTTATTGATGAGCCCATCGAGTCCGCCTAGCAGTTGCGCCGCTTCCTTCACGACCCGCGATGCTTCGCCCGGCTCGCTGACGTCGCCCTGGACAAGACGAATGCGCTCCGGCGATTCCGCACGCAGCGCTTGCGCAGCCGCTTCGCTCTCGTTGAAATGCGCGACCACGTGCGCGCCCTGTGCGGCAAATGCGCGAACAATAGCCGCTCCGATTCCAGTCGAGCCGCCCGTGACGAGAACTCTCGTATCCTTCAGATCGCCGATCTGTGTTTGCTCAAGTCCATGCATGGAATTTCCTCCGAATGAATAAACATGAGCGGGGCGTACGCCGCAGCGCTCCGGGGTTCGCGACGAAGAAAATGATTACATACCGTAGAATGAAACGGATTCACTGGAACGATGAACGGCATTCATCATGGCAAAGAACGACCGGATCGATTTTGCGGACTTAAGGCTGTTTCTTGCGATAGTCAGGTGCCGGAGTTTCCGGCTGGCTGCAATCGAACTCGGGCAGACGCCGTCGGCAGTCAGTCACGCGATGCGGCGGCTGGAAGACCGCCTCGGCGCAAAGCTGCTTAACCGGACGAGCCGCGCGGTTTCGCCCACGGAGGCGGGGCTCGATCTCGCTTCCCGGCTGGAAGAAGGCTTCAATCAGATCGGTTCGGCTCTCGAGAGTTTTGAAGCGCCGGGTACCGCGCGGCTCGGCTCTTTACGTCTGAATGTTTTCGCGGATGCCGCCCACTTGCTGGTCGCACCGGCATTGCCGGAATTCGCACGCCTTTGCCCCGATGTGCAGCTTACGGTCGTGGTCGATAACCGGCCGATCGACATCGTTGCAGAAGGATACGACGCCGGGATTCGCTACGGTCATCATGTTCCCGAAGACATGATTGCAGTGCCGCTTACCGGCCCGCAGCGATGGGTGATGGCCGCGTCGCCCGCATACCTGAAGAAACACGGCACTCCTCGTCACGTCAGCGAACTGGCCGATCACAACTGCCTTCAGCTTTTGCTCGGGGACAATTCGAGCTACCGTTGGGAAGTCAGCGTCGCAGGTAAAACAACCCCGATCCGGGTGCCCGGGTCGATCACGATCAACGACACCGCAACCACGATTAGCGCGTGCAAGGCGGGAATGGGCATAGCGTATCTGCTGGAGGCTCGAATCGCCGATGAGCTGGCGCGGCGTACCCTGAGAGTTGTGCTCGAAGACCACGCGTGCGCTGAGGATCCACTTCACATGTACTACAGTGGTCGTCGATACAACCACCCGGCGTTGCTTAGCCTGATCAATATCATCCGGAAACAGCAGTCACTCGCGAAGATTTCGAGGTCGCGTGAGTGAGCGGGGCCGGCGCCGCTAATTGCTGCCGTTGCCGTTGCTGTTGCCACGAAGGTTCATTTGACGTGGATGTTCGTCGTGCCGTCCGTCGCACGCGTTCGCATGCGACGGACGAGCGCTCCGATGCCGTTAATGAGCAACCGGCTCGTTGAGATAGACGCCCGAGGACAGTGCGGCTTTCACCTCGCGCGTGAACTCGTCGGTGGATACTTCCTCCGCGCCGGCTTCAATTGCGTCGTATGCCTGACGCACGACGTCGGCCGGCGTCGCCTTCGGCACTTCCAGCCCGCGCGTCAGATCCGTATCGATGAAGCCGGCATGTAGCCCGACAACTTGCGTATGCTGCTCGCGCAACGAATGACGCAGGCCATTGGTGAGCGCCCACGCCGCCGACTTCGACACGCCGTAACCAGAGAGGATCGGCCGGTTTACCCAGCTCGCGACCGAAAGCACGTTCAGGATCGCGCCGCCGCCGTTGCGGGCGAGGTTGCCCGCAAACGCCCGCGACATCGCCAGCATGCCGAACACGTTGGTTTCGAGGTGATCGCGCAACGCGTCGATCGCGCCGTCGTCGGTCAGGCTGCCAAGCCGTGCGATGCCCGCATTGTTGATCAGCAGCGTGACGTCACCCGCCGCCTCGGCGGCAGCGGCGACAGCCGCTGGATCGGTCACGTCCAGTTTCACCGGCACGACGCCTGGCAGCGTCACACTGGCCGGATCGCGCGCGCCCGCATAGACCTTGCGCGCCCCTCTTTGGAGCGCCTGTTTCGCAAACTCGAGACCAAGGCCGCGGTTCGCGCCCGTTACGAAAACAACAGAACCTTCGATTTTCATGACGAATCCTTCATACGGTTAATCGCAGGCGCGTCGGCTCACCGGGCGCATGGACTGATCAAAAACTTCCTTGCGTATTTCGGAATGTGCGGCCTTGTGGACCGTGCCGTCGGCTTTGCTTCCCATCACGCCCGAAAGTCCGCTAGACTAATGTCAATGTCGATCGACATCGTCTTTTCAAGCATTGTGTCGACGCGGACCAGGTATGTCAATAGTGATCGACATTGTGTTTGTTAATCGATGCGATTGTCTGGATAAAGGAGAGAGCGATGGGTGTGTCTCGGCAACAGGCCGCCGAAAACCGGAGCGCGATTGTCGCGGCCGCCGAGCGGCTGTTCCGCATTCGCGGCGTCGACGCTGTGGGGCTCGCGGAACTAATGAAAGAAGCCGGTTTTACGCAGGGTGGCTTTTACAACCACTTCAAGTCGAAGGACGCGCTGGTCGCCGCGGTGATGGAAAAGGCGATGCAAGACTATGCGGATTCGCCGAACGCCGGTAGCCTGGTCAAGCAAACCGCGCGCTATCTGTCGACCCGGCACCGCGACAACATCGAGGCGGGGTGCCCGCTGTCTGGATTCGTTGGCGACGCTCCCCGGATGACCGCCGCCGCGCGCGTGTCCTACGCGCACGGCCTGGCGGCGTATCTCGACCGGTTTGCGGCCATGATCGCCAAGGAAGGCGCGACGCCGGAAGAAACCCGCCAGGACGCCATTGCGGCGTTCAGTCAGATGGTCGGGGCGCTCGTGTTGTCGCGCGCGATTGCAGATGCCGATCCCGCCTTCGCCGACGAAATCCTCGAAGCAGGGCGCCGCACGCTCGCCGATGAGACGCCGCCTACGGCTCCTTGAGCGCTACCGTGCGATAGGGCCGCCGAAGGTCCCATCCAACCTACACCGTACTCACGCAAGTACGCTGCGTTTGCAATGTGCTCAGCACGGCGTCCACAACCCGCTCGACGCCTGGCCAGTTTTTCTCGGGTTGGCCTTCGATATAAACATCCGGTGCGACGCTCTTATAGTGTTCCGGGTATCCCCAGATTGCATCGTGAACCGCCGGCCTCGTGATACTGCCGCCGAGCACTGCGACCGTCGGCCGGTGGAACGCGGCAGCCACATGCATCAGCATTGAGGAGTTCGTCAGGACGGCATTCGCATTTTCGGCGAGCGCAAAGACCGTTCGCATCGACACGTCGCCCGCGACCGAACGCACCGGGACATTGGGTCCCGCGGCGACGATCGCTTCGTTGGCGCGCGCCTTGTCGGCCTCGCTACCAACTATAAGAATCTCGCAGCGGTCACCGGACCGTTGCAATGCGGACGCAATCTGCGAGAGCGCTGCCCCAAACTGCCGGGGATCCCAAGCCTTGGTGGGAACACCCGCTCCGACGCCGACCAGCACTCGCCATGTCGTGCCAACTTCTGCGGAGTCATTTGTCCAGATCCTGTCGGCGCTTGCCCGTTCGGCTGCCGTGAGGAAAAGCTGAGGTCGAGCGTCGGGAAGCTCCGTTGCGCCGAGCAACTCGGCTTGCGCGAGCGCGGCGCGACCGGATTGGCGGCGCGCAAAATCAATGTAAGCGTGACACCCGCTGTGGCCGCCGCGATAACCGCGCACGCCGATGCGATATCGCACACCAAGCCGCATCATCAGGAGCGCGCCCATGTAACTGCCGAGGACGTCGATTCCGACGTCAAACCCGCCTCGCTTGCGCAGCGCGGCGACTTGCGGCGACTTCAGCAGGAAACGCACGACGTCACCGGGCGAGCGGTTCTCGACGATCTTGTTGTTCCATGGTGCATCGATCTCGACGATTTCATCGATGAACGGATTGTTCTCGAGAATAGGACGCCCCCAGCTGCCGATGCCGGCAACGATTCGGGTGGCCGGGAAGCGTTTTTTGAGCGCCTCGAAGATCGGCGTCGCAGTCAGCAATTCACCAAAATCGTTCGGTCGAAGGACAAGAATTTCACGCGGCGTACTGCGACGAGGGTCATGCCGCGACGGGGTCAAGCGGCCAATCACCCAGACCGGGAATTCAGTAAGCAGGCTTTTCCATTCCATTGCATATCCACGAGATGAGGTGAGTGCCAAGCCGCGCGGAGCGACGCACTGAGTGTGCATGGAAGGAGGTGCCCGGTCTGTGGGCCGCCATACGAAACTGCCGCGTCGTGAGCGCTCGCCACTATGGCGTTTTCGCGAGCTGCAGCTTCCGTCGCCGGTGTTGAGCCCGGCGGGTTTCAGTTCAACGTTCTTTCGTCCGGACGCAACGTCAGGACGCGTACACCGTTTCGGGTAACGGCGACGGTATGCTCGAACTGTGCGGACAGCTTTCCATCGTTTGTGACGACCGTCCAGCCATCGTCTTCAGTCCGAACGGCGTGTCGCCCCTGGTTGATCATCGGCTCGATGGTAAAGACCATGCCCTCTTGCAGCACCAGACCGGTTCGCGGCTTTCCCCAATGCAGCACCTGAGGCGGCTCGTGCATTTCGCGTCCGATGCCGTGCCCGCAATATTCCCTTACGACCGAATAACCGTTTTGCCGTGCGTGCCGCTCGATCGCATGCCCGACATCGCCCAGTCGCGCGCCAGGACGAACGGCCCTGATGCCTTTCCACATCGCTTGATACGTGACTTCCACGAGTCGTTTAGCTAAGGGCGATACCTCGCCTAGCAGATACATTTTGCTGGAGTCTGCGATGTATCCGTTCTTTTCCAGCGTGATGTCGAAATTAACGATATCGCCGCTTTTCAATATTTCCGTTGACGACGGAACGCCGTGGCAAACCACGTTGTTGCACGATGAATTCAGTACGTAGGCATAGCCGTATTGGCCTTTGCTCGCCGGACGGGCATTGAGTTCGTTGACGATGAGGCTATCGACCAGATCGTTGATCTGCATGGTCGACATACCGATCATGTCCAACCTGTCGAGATGACCAAACACATCAGCGAGCAATTTGCCGGACTCCGCGAGCAACGCGATTTCTTCTGGCCGCTTGGTCACGTGGACGCCACCCTGACGGATCGCGTCTCCACGCCTGCTGCTCGCAGTTCGCGCGCAACGATTTCACTAAAACTGTGCGTGGGATTCATTTCGCACAGCATGCCAATCTTGATCCAGAACGCCGCTTGCGCGTTGATCGACCGACACGACACCTGGCTCGCTTTGCGTATCTGATCGTGCAAGTCGTCGTCAATATTCACGATGCCCATTTTTGCCATCCGTATATGAAACGTATATGGATCATATACGCATGTCTGTTCGCAGTGCAAGCGTGTTGGTGCTCGCGATTGCGGTCACTGCCAAGGGCTAGTGCGTAAGGTGACCAACCTGAAGTCGCATCGCCGAGATTGACGATGGACTTCAGTTTTGGGGAGATGCGATGTGTCAGAACGTCGGGGCCGGGCCTGCGCCAATACGTACACGGAAGAGCGCGTAGGGCTTCCTGCGCTCGTCCTTGCCGCCGTGGAAAACAGGCTGACGATGCAGTTGATTCGCCGTGAAGTACAGATATCCGTCGGTGCCGACCGACAGTGTGTCCGGCCACAGTACGCGCGGGTCATGCACGATGGTCTGCCATTCGCCGCCCGGTTCGAGCTTGCGAATAGAGTCGTGTTCGTAGTCGCCTGCGTAGACGGCGCCGTTCGCGTCGCTTTCGAGTCCGTCTGAAGCGCCTTTCTCTCCGAGGTCTTTTACAGCGGCTGAAAGTTGGGCTTCGCTGATCGACGGGTCGCGCAGCATGGCGGTCGGCACCGAGTAGAGATGCCGGCTCGAAAGCGGGCAGTAGTAGAGCGTCTTGCCATCCGGCGAAAGCGCGATGCCATCCGATGCAACGGTGAACGGCGTGCTCTTGCCGTTTGCATCCCGCACTCTAAGGGTCTCGCCTTCGACCACGGGCACGAAGGCCGGATCGGCCGATGTGGAAACGTCACCGGTCAGGCGTCGCAATGCCTTGCCCGAGTCGAGGTCGATGACGATCAATCCACCGGTGCCGCTCAACGACGAGTCGGTCACATACGCGACGCCCGCTTTGCCCACGCGGAAGTCGAACCGCACGTCGTTCACGTAGGTTTGCGCGCGCATGACGTTGGCCGGAAAGACGAGCGTCTTCACCACGCGATTGGTAGCGAGGTCGATAGCGACGAGCTTGGCACCGCCCGCTACCGGATTCGAGAAATTGGGCGCTGCGGTGTCCAGTACCCACAGACGTCCGCGGCCGTCTGCAACCACGCTTTGAACGCTCAGGAAGTGCGCGGCTGCGTGGGAAACGTCCGCACGATTGATGTCTGCATTCGGATACGCGACCACTTTACCGTCGCGCACTTCGGCAACGGTGGCCTGAACGTCGTCGCCCCAGCGCGGGAAGTTGACGAAGATCCGTCCGGTTTCCGTGACGGTCACGCCGGTAGGCATCGGCCCAGAAAATGTCGCCACCGTTTCTATCGAACCGATGGTGCGTTCCGTCGCCTCGCTGGACGCCGCCGCTGGTGACGGCGCTACCGACGCCGCCTGCGATGGCGCCTGGACCGACGCCGCATAGGCGAAGCTTCCGAAGCTCAGGCTCGCTGCGAGCGCGATTGCGGCGCGGCGCATCGCACGGCTCTTCTTACCGCCTTGATAGATGGATTGCATGGTCGTTCTCCAGTTGTGTGTGATGTTGCAGATGGCAGATGGCGTATTGAACCGGTCCGGCGAACTAGAAACCTTCGAGCACGATTTTTCCGCGAGCGCGTCCGCTTTCGATCAGCGCATGAGCGCGGCGCAGATTCTTCGCATTGATGGTTCCGAAGTGTTCCGCCATCGTGGTGCGCAGCGTGCCGTCGTCGATCAGTGCCGACACTCTGTTCAGGATCTCGTGCTGCCTGACCATGTCAGCGGTTTCGAACAGCGACCGTGTGAACATCAGCTCCCAATGAAGAGAAATGGACTTCCGCTTGAGCGGCATCGCGTCGAGCGTGTCCGGATCGTCGATCACACCGAGCCGGCCTTGAGGCGCCAGCGCCTCGACGAGCTGCGGATAGTGAAGGTCCGTTTGAGTCAGGCTCGCGACGTAACGCACCTGCGGCGAGCCGATATGGCGC
>Ga0268255_10001136_pt1 | contig 16156 bp, 12 predicted proteins | sample AgamicOrMarz_FD_200256 | JGI IMG/M metagenome (GOLD analysis project Ga0268255, IMG submission 200256) | Agave microbial communities from Guanajuato, Mexico - Or.Ma.rz (v2) (version 3) | ecosystem: Host-associated > Plants > Phyllosphere > Phylloplane/Leaf | place: Guanajuato, Mexico...
CCATTGAACCAGGACGACGATGATAACGTTAACCGTGAGCCATTGGGCCGCGTGATTGTCCGTGGCGTTTGATAACACCTTGGAAACCTTTACCCTTTGAGATTCCTGTTACATCTACGATATCTCCTGCAGCGAAAATATCAACTTTGACTTCCTGACCAACCTCAAGTGCTGCTAAGTCATCTCCGCGGAATTCGCGAATGAAGCGCTTAGGAGCAGTATTAGCTTTTGCAACATGTCCCTTTTCAGGCTTGTTAGCTAACTTCTCACGCTTATCTTCAAAACCCACTTGAACAGCAACATATCCATCGCTATCAACTGATTTCTTTTGAAGTACTACGTTTGGAGCTACCTCAACAACAGTTACAGGAATTAAGTTCCCGTTTTCTGCAAATACTTGAGTCATACCAATTTTTCTTCCTAAGATTCCTTTGGTCATGTAAGTCACACCTCCTAATTTTATAATAGTTTATTTGATTAAAGTTTAATTTCGATATCAACACCAGATGGTAAATCTAAACGCATTAACGCATCAACTGTTTGTGGAGTTGGGTTAACGATGTCGATTAGACGCTTATGTGTCCGCATTTCAAATTGCTCACGAGAATCTTTGTACTTATGAACCGCACGAAGAATTGTGTAAACAGACTTTTCAGTTGGAAGCGGGATCGGACCCGAAACTGCCGCACCTGAACGTTTTGCTGTTTCAACGATTTTTTCTGCAGATTGATCAAGAATTCTGTGATCATATGCTTTAAGACGGATACGAATTTTTTGTTTTGCCATTATTTTCCCTCCTTTATTCGCCTATTTTCAAAATAGACATTCTCAGTGAAAATTTCCCACACACTCGCCATGGCAAAGCGGCCGGGTGTGTCAGCAACCTTTCACATCATCGCAGTCAAAGACCAACATTGTCTATTATACATAAAACATAAAGCAAACGCAACAATTATTATGATTTTTTTCTTTATGTTTCTGTCCTGAACACTTTTCCTATTATAGCGGCTGTTTATACGTTTTTCAACTATTAATAGCAATCTCCAAAAATTCCTAGTTATTAAGTGAACGTTATAATATTTTGAATAAATATTATATATAGAAGAAACACGGTTATCCACATTTGCAGATAATAAAAAAAGCAGATGGATCGTCATCCATCTGCTTTTTACTCAAGATATTATTCAGAGATTGTAGTGATTGAACCTGAACCTACTGTACGTCCGCCTTCACGAATAGAGAACTTTGTTCCTTCTTCGATCGCAACTGGAGCGATAAGTTCAACAGTCATTTCGATATGGTCGCCAGGCATTACCATTTCAGTTCCTTCTGGTAGGTTACAGATACCAGTAATATCAGAAGTACGGAAATAGAATTGTGGACGATAGTTTGTGAAGAATGGAGTATGACGTCCACCTTCTTCTTTAGATAATACGTAAACTTGTGCTTTGAACTTTGTGTGTGGAGTGATTGATTTTGGCTTAGCCAAAACTTGTCCACGCTCGATTTCTTCACGTGCTACACCACGAAGAAGGGCACCGATGTTGTCACCAGCTTCAGCGAAATCAAGAAGCTTACGGAACATTTCTACACCTGTTACAGTAGTAGATTTTGGCTCTTCAGTGAAACCAACGATTTCAACAACATCACCAACTTTAACTACACCACGCTCAACACGTCCTGTAGCAACTGTTCCACGACCAGTGATTGAGAATACATCCTCAACTGGCATCATGAATGGCTTATCAGTATCACGAGTTGGAGTTGGGATGAACTCATCAACAGCGTTCATTAATTCGATAACTTTTTCTTCCCAAGCAGCTTCGCCTTCTAATGCTTTAAGAGCTGAACCTTTGATAACTGGAGTGTCATCACCAGGAAAGTCATATTCAGTTAATAGATCACGGATTTCCATTTCTACTAACTCAAGTAATTCTTCGTCATCAACCATGTCACACTTGTTCATGAATACAACAAGGTAAGGTACGCCTACCTGACGAGATAGAAGGATGTGCTCACGAGTTTGTGGCATAGGGCCATCAGTAGCAGATACTACAAGGATACCGCCGTCCATTTGAGCTGCACCAGTGATCATGTTTTTAACATAGTCAGCGTGTCCTGGGCAGTCAACGTGTGCATAGTGGCGTGCATCTGTTTCATACTCAACGTGTGCAGTAGAGATTGTGATACCACGTTCTTTTTCTTCTGGAGCTCCATCGATTTGATCGTACGCACGAGCTTCAGCTTTACCTTGCTTTGCAAGTACAGAAGTGATTGCAGCAGTTAAAGTAGTTTTACCGTGGTCAACGTGTCCGATTGTACCAATGTTAACGTGTGGCTTAGAACGGTCGAATTTAGCTTTTGCCATTTGGAAAATCCTCCTTTGGATTATAAAGGTTATAAGTATATTAGGTAGAAACTGCGAATATAGTTATCCATATTTCACAGTTTCTATTCTTACATAAGTAGTTATACTTTAAACAAAGGTGAAAATCAATTATTCACCTTTATTTTTTTTAATGATTTCTTCAGAAATAGATTTTGGTACTTCTTCATAGTGGTCAAAGTGCATAGAAAATACTCCACGACCCTGTGTACTTGAACGAAGCGCTGTTGCATAACCAAACATTTCTGAAAGTGGAACCATCGAACGAACAACTTGTGCGTTACCACGAGCTTCCATACCTTCAACACGGCCACGACGAGCAGTGATTTGTCCCATGATATCACCTAGGTAATCTTCTGGGATAACAACTTCTACTCTCATAACAGGCTCAAGGATAACTGGCTGACACTTCGAAGCAGCATTTTTAAGCGCCATAGATGCGGCAATCTTAAACGCCATTTCAGAGGAGTCAACATCATGGTAAGATCCGTCGAATAATCTTGCTTTAATATCAACTAATGGATATCCTGCAAGAACACCGCGATCTAAGGCATCTTCAAGACCAGCTTGTACTGCTGGGATGTATTCACGTGGAACCACACCACCGACGATACCGTTTACGAATTCAAATCCTTTACCTTCTTCATTAGGTCCGAATTCGATCCATACATGTCCGTATTGTCCACGACCACCAGATTGGCGGGCAAACTTACCTTCAACTTGTGCAGAAGAACGGAATGTTTCACGGTAAGCAACCTGTGGAGCACCTACGTTAGCTTCAACTTTAAATTCACGACGCATACGGTCAACAATGATATCAAGGTGAAGCTCACCCATACCAGCAATGATGACTTGTCCAGTTTCCTGGTCAGTGTGTGCACGGAATGTTGGATCTTCTTCTTGAAGTTTTTGTAAAGCAGTTGTCATTTTGTCCTGATCTGCTTTTGACTTAGGTTCAACTGAAAGTTGAATTACTGGCTCAGGGAATTGCATAGACTCTAGGATAACAAGATTTTTCTCATCACATAGAGTATCACCAGTAGTAGTATCTTTCAAACCTACAGCAGCTGCAATATCACCAGCAAAAACCTTAGAGATCTCCTGACGGCTGTTTGCGTGCATTTGCAGGATACGTCCGATACGCTCACGCTTTCCTTTAGTAGAGTTCTGAACGTATGAACCAGACTCTAAAGTACCAGAGTAAACGCGGAAGAACGTTAATTTACCAACATAAGGGTCAGTCATAACTTTAAATGCTAAAGCAGAGAATGGCTCTTCATCGCTTGAGTGACGCTCAAGGATTTCTTCTTCATCATCAACTGCATGACCTTTGATTGCAGGCACGTCTAGCGGAGATGGAAGATAGTCGATAACTGCGTCCAACATTAACTGAACACCTTTATTTTTGAATGCTGATCCACAGATTACTGGGTAGAATTCAACGTTAACAGTACCTTTACGAATAGCAGCTTTAAGCTCTTCTTTAGAGATTTCCTCTCCACCAAGGTATTTTTCCATTAATTCTTCATCTAACTCTGCCACTGCTTCTACTAATTTCTCATGGTACTCTTCTGCTTGAGCACGGAATTCCTCTGGAATTTCACGTACTTCAATGTCTGTACCTAAGTCATTGCTGTAGAATACTGCATTCATTTCAACAAGGTCGATAATGGCTTCGAATTGGTCTTCTGCACCAATTGGAAGTTGAATTGGGTGTGCATTCGCTTGAAGACGGTCATGAATGGTTCCTACAGAATATAAGAAGTCCGCTCCGATTTTATCCATCTTGTTAACGAAAACAACACGTGGTACACCGTAGGTTGTTGCTTGACGCCACACTGTTTCAGTTTGTGGCTCAACACCTGACTGTGCATCAAGTACTGCAACTGCGCCATCAAGAACACGAAGGGAACGTTCAACTTCAACAGTGAAGTCTACGTGTCCTGGGGTGTCAATGATATTTACGCGGTGACCTTTCCACGAAGCAGTTGTTGCTGCAGACGTGATGGTGATTCCGCGTTCTTGTTCTTGCTCCATCCAGTCCATCTGAGAAGCACCTTCATGTGTTTCACCAATCTTATGAATACGACCAGTGTAATAAAGGACACGCTCAGTGGTAGTCGTCTTACCGGCATCGATGTGAGCCATGATGCCGATATTACGAGTATTTGCTAAGGAGAACTCTCTTGCCATTGGGTCTTTCTCCTTCCTAGTATGAAAGTTTTTATATTGAAGGTTAAATTACCAACGATAGTGAGCAAACGCTTTGTTTGCTTCTGCCATTTTGTGTGTATCTTCGCGTTTCTTAACAGATGCACCACTGTTGTTAGCTGCATCCATGATTTCGTTCGCTAAACGCTCTTCCATCGTTTTTTCACCGCGAAGACGCGCATAGTTCACTAACCAGCGAAGACCTAAAGTAGTACGACGGTCAGGGCGCACCTCGACTGGTACTTGATAGTTTGCACCACCTACACGACGAGCTCTAACTTCTAATACAGGCATGATGTTTTTCATTGCTGCTTCGAAAGTTTCCATTGGCTCTTTGCCAGTACGTTCGCGAATTGTATCAAACGCAGAATAAAGAATTTCTTGAGATTTACCCCTTTTACCATCGATCATCATTTTATTGATTAGACGTGTAACTAATTTTGAATTATAAAGCGGATCTGGTAACACGTCTCTTTTTGCTACAGGACCTTTACGTGGCATTTTGTTTCCTCCTTTCAAAGAAGCTTCTATTTATAATGATTATTTCTTAGCTGCTTTTGGTCTCTTAGTACCATATTTAGAACGGCCTTGCATACGGTTGTTTACACCAGCAGTATCAAGTGCTCCGCGTACGATGTGATAACGTACCCCCGGTAAGTCCTTTACACGTCCTCCACGAATAAGAACAACGCTGTGCTCTTGAAGGTTGTGGCCGATACCAGGAATGTATGCTGTCACCTCGATACCATTTGTCAAACGTACACGTGCATATTTACGTAACGCTGAGTTTGGTTTCTTTGGAGTCATTGTACCAACACGAGTACACACTCCGCGTTTTTGTGGTGAAGATACATTTGTTTGAGATTTCTTGAAGCTGTTGTAACCTTTATTAAGCGCTGGTGATTTTGACTTTTCCTCTTTTGATTGACGAGGCTTGCGCACTAATTGGTTAATAGTAGGCATGAATTTTTCCTCCCTTCGTTATTTGTAAGTCCACACATCCAGGTGGTTCATTTTTTTGCAAAAACAAAGTTCTTGCAGATCCTCTATCTACAAAAACAGTTTTTAACGGATAATAGCAACAGTTGCAGCACCAACTTCTATTCCACATGATTTTCCGAGTTTTTTCATCGAATCGACATAGCGGACAGAGACATCCATCAAGAGTGCTTCTTCAACGACTTTTGCCGTTAATCTAGGCTCCGCGTCGCTCGCAACGAGAATCTCTTGAACGTTTCCTTCTTTTAGTGCTTTCACTGCTTGTTTTGTTCCTATAACAATCTTGCGTGCTTGTAATACTTTTTCATAAGACATAGCTACATCCTCCAAAGTATCTGGAATAGAAGCACCTTTGATATAGTATCATCTTACCAAAAAGATGTCAACAAATGTTTCGATTTTTTATTCAATCCATCTATTGGTAAATAATATTCATAAATTCGGTACCTGCCTAATTGGCAGGTACCGAAAATTTAATTAGTCAATTGCAACAGTTTCTTCAGAGGTTGTATCGCGTAGTACTGGCTCTGCCTTACGATAACGCTGCATTCCTGTACCAGCAGGAACAAGTTTACCGATGATAACATTTTCTTTCAAGCCGAGTAACTCATCACGTTTTCCTTTAATTGCGGCATCAGTAAGAACTCTAGTTGTTTCTTGGAAAGATGCTGCAGACAAGAATGAATCTGTTTCAAGTGATGCTTTGGTAATACCCAGTAATACTGGACGTCCAGTCGCAGGAAGTTTCCCTTCAAGAAGTGCCTTCTCGTTAGCATCAGTAAACTGATGAATATCAAGAAGTGTACCTGGAAGAACATCCGTTTCCCCTGCATCGCTAACGCGGATCTTACGCAGCATTTGACGAACCATTACTTCGACGTGCTTATCGCCGATTTCAACCCCTTGCATACGATAAACCTTTTGTACCTCACGCAATAGGTATTCTTGAACGGAAGTAACGTCTTTTACTTTGATTAATTCTTTTGGATCGATAGAACCTTCAGTTAGTTCTTGACCACGCTCTACCTGTTCATTGATTGCTACTTTCAAGCGGGCTGTATATGGAGCATTATAGGTACGAGATTCAACTTCACCCTGAACCACGATTTCATGCTGGCGGTCACGGCCTTCATTAATTCCTACAACAACACCTTTAATTTCAGAAATGACAGCTTGACCTTTAGGGTTACGCGCTTCAAAAATCTCTTGGATACGTGGTAAACCTTGGGTAATATCGTCTCCGGCAACCCCACCGGTATGGAATGTACGCATTGTTAACTGTGTACCTGGCTCACCGATCGATTGGGCAGCAATAATTCCGACTGCTTCACCAACTTCAACCTCTTGGCCTGTTGCCAAGTTCCGGCCATAACACTTCTTACATACACCATGACGGGTGTTACATGTAAAGGCAGATCTGATTTTTACTTCTTCAATGCCTGCATTTACGATCACTTCTGCTAGATCCTCTGTAATTAAGCCATTTTCAGGTACAATGACTTCTTTTGTCTCTGGATGTCTAATTGGCGTACGAGCATAACGACCGATTAGACGTTCATCCAAACCTTCGATTGTTTCTGTTCCATCTTTTAAGGCACTAATTAAGAAGCCGCGGTCAGTACCGCAATCGTCCTCACGAACAATGACATCTTGGGCAACGTCAACTAAACGACGTGTTAAGTAACCTGAGTCAGCTGTTTTAAGGGCCGTATCGGCAAGACCTTTACGCGCACCGTGAGTCGAGATAAAGTACTCTAATACAGTTAATCCTTCACGGAAACTTGATTTAATCGGTAATTCAATGATACGTCCTGCCGGGTTGGCCATCAGACCACGCATACCAGCAAGCTGTGTAAAGTTAGAGGCATTACCACGGGCACCAGAATCACTCATCATAAAGATCGGATTCGATTTATTCAAGGACTTCATCAGTTTACCTTGAATAGTATCTTTCGCAGCACTCCAGATCGCAATAACACGATCGTAACGCTCATCTTCAGTAATAAGACCACGTCTGAATTGCTTCATTACGTTATCAACTTTTTCTTGAGCTTCATGGAGAATTTGCGGTTTTTCAGGAAGTACGACAATATCAGCCACACCAACTGTTAAACCTGCCTTAGTTGAATGCTTGAAGCCTAAATCCTTCATGCGGTCAAGCATTTTTGATGTTTCGGTAATTTTGAATCGTTTAAAGACCTCAGCAATGATATTTCCAAGAATTTTCTTTTTAAATGGATCAATCAACGGCATATCTTTAATTCTAGCTTTTACGTCTTCACCTTTTTCAATAAAATACTTGGCAGGTGTTTCGACTTCTAAATTATGCCTTGTCGGCTCATTAATATATGGGAATGACTTCGGAAGAATTTCATTAAAAATAAGTTTACCAACCGTTGTCATTAATAACTTATTATTTTGTTCTTCTGTAAATGTTTCATTGCCCAATGAACCAGCATGAACAGCTACACGTGTATGGAAGTGTACATAGCCGTTTTGGTAGGCAAGGATCGCTTCACTAGTGTCTTTAAAGACCATACCTTCACCAATTGTGCCTTCACGCTCTAAGGTTAAGTAATAGTTACCTAATACCATGTCCTGAGAAGGTGTAACAACTGGCTTACCATCTTTAGGGTTCAAGATATTTTGAGCTGCTAGCATCAACAGACGAGCCTCTGCTTGAGCTTCAGATGATAGTGGTACGTGAACAGCCATTTGGTCACCATCAAAGTCTGCGTTGTAGGCAGTACATACCAGTGGATGCAGACGAATTGCCCGTCCTTCAACGAGTGTTGGTTCAAATGCCTGGATCCCTAATCTATGCAATGTAGGGGCACGATTCAATAGAACCGGATGCTCCTTAATAACATCTTCAAGTACATCCCATACATCTGGAGATACTCGTTCGATTTTACGTTTCGCAGATTTAATGTTGTGTGCCAAACCTTTTTCAACAAGCTCCTTCATCACAAATGGCTTGAATAGTTCAAGAGCCATTTCTTTAGGAAGTCCACACTGATACATTTTTAAGTTCGGACCTACAACAATAACGGAACGGCCGGAATAGTCAACACGTTTACCGAGCAAGTTTTGACGGAAACGGCCTTGTTTACCTTTAAGCATATGAGAAAGCGATTTTAACGGACGGTTACCAGGACCAGTAACTGGTCGGCCGCGGCGGCCGTTATCGATTAATGCATCAACTGCTTCTTGAAGCATACGCTTTTCATTTTGAACGATAATGCTAGGCGCACCAAGATCTAATAAACGCTTTAAGCGGTTATTACGGTTAATAACTCGACGATAAAGGTCGTTTAAGTCAGATGTTGCAAAACGCCCCCCATCCAATTGTACCATTGGACGAAGCTCAGGCGGGATTACTGGAAGTACGTCCAGAATCATCCATGATGGCTCATTTCCTGAGTTACGGAAGGCCTCGAGCACTTCAAGGCGCTTAATCGCGCGAGTACGGCGCTGGCCTTGTGCTGTCTTAAGTTCTTCCTTAAGGATGTCTACTTCTTTATTTAAATCAATATCAGAAAGAAGCTTTTTAATCGCTTCTGCCCCCATGGCAGCTTGGAATTTATTTCCGTACTTTTCACGATAGGCACGATATTCTTTTTCGGATAAAAGATGTTTTTTATCAAGTGGAGTATCACCTGATTCTGTCACAACATAAGAAGCAAAGTAGATAACTTCCTCCAAAGCACGAGGGGACATGTCTAATACAAGACCCATTCGGCTTGGAATCCCTTTAAAATACCAAATATGTGAGACAGGTGCAGCTAGCTCGATATGACCCATACGTTCACGACGTACTTTTGCACGTGTTACTTCAACACCACAGCGGTCACAAACGACACCTTTGTAACGGACACGCTTATATTTTCCGCAATGACATTCCCAGTCTTTTGTTGGACCAAAGATTCGCTCACAGAATAAGCCGTCTTTCTCAGGTTTTAACGTACGATAGTTAATGGTTTCTGGCTTTTTCACTTCTCCGAATGACCATGAACGGATTTTATCCGGTGAAGCAAGACCAATTTTCATATATTCAAAATTATTAACGTCAAGCAAGGGGCCTACCTCCCTTTCGATATCCAGGTTCTACCCTTATTAGAAAAGCGGAAGCGCACACACACATGTTGTGTGCGCTGCAGCTCGAGAAATTACTCTTTTGAACCTACTTTTTCAGATTCGAAACTTGGTGCATCTGGTGCGATGTTTAATGTGTCAACTTGTTGTAAGTCGTCATCATCTTCCGTATCTCGCATTTCAATTTCTTCTTCATCACCAGAAAGGATTTTTACATCCATACCTAAGCTTTGAAGTTCTTTAATTAATACTTTGAATGATTCAGGAACACCTGGCTCCGGAACATTTTCACCTTTAACGATGGCTTCATATGTTTTCACACGGCCAACAACATCGTCGGATTTAACTGTAAGGATTTCTTGAAGTGTATAGGCTGCACCGTATGCTTCAAGCGCCCAAACCTCCATCTCACCGAAACGCTGACCACCGAATTGAGCTTTACCACCCAACGGCTGCTGTGTAACAAGTGAGTATGGTCCTGTAGAACGGGCATGAAGTTTATCGTCAACCATGTGCGCCAATTTAATCATATACATGACACCAACTGATACACGGTTATCAAATGGTTCCCCTGAACGGCCATCATACAGAACAGTTTTTGCATCACGAGCCATACCTGCTTCTTCAATCGTACCCCAAACATCTTCCTCACGCGCACCGTCAAATACCGGTGTTGCAACATGAATGCCGAGGTATCTTGCTGCCATACCTAAATGGAGCTCAAGCACCTGACCGATATTCATACGAGATGGTACCCCTAGTGGGTTTAACATGATATCAACCGGTGTACCGTCTGGTAAGTAAGGCATATCTTCTTCCGGTAAAATCCGTGAGATAACCCCTTTGTTACCGTGACGTCCCGCCATTTTATCCCCTTGGTGAATCTTACGTTTCTGAACGATATAGACACGTACAAGCTGGTTTACACCTGGTGGCAATTCATCGCCATCTTCACGGTTAAAGACTTTAACATCATGTACGATACCGCCGCCGCCATGTGGAACTCTTAGTGACGTATCGCGGACTTCACGAGCTTTTTCACCAAAAATAGCATGGAGAAGGCGTTCTTCTGCAGTTAATTCAGTTACACCTTTTGGCGTAACTTTACCAACAAGAAGGTCACCGTCTTTTACTTCTGCACCCGTACGAATAATACCGCGTTCATCCAAATTACGAAGAGCATCCTCCCCTACGTTTGGAATATCACGGGTAATTTCCTCAGGTCCAAGTTTTGTATCACGAGATTCTGATTCATATTCTTCAATATGAATAGAAGTATAGACATCATCTTTTACAAGACGTTCGCTCATAATGATGGCATCTTCATAGTTATAACCATCCCATGTCATGAAGGCAACGAGAACGTTTCGTCCAAGGGCTAACTCTCCCAATTCCATGGATGGACCGTCAGCTAAAATTTCGCCTTTTTTCACACGGTCGCCAACAGCTACGATTGGACGTTGGTTATAGCACGTACCTTGGTTCGAACGAATAAATTTCAACAAACGATATTTTTTAAGATCGCCTTTTACTTCTTGGCCTTCTACTTCTTTCACTTCACGAACCCAAACTTCACGGGCCTCAACGTGTTCAACAATACCTTCCTGCTTACAGATGACCGCTGCACCGGAGTCTTTACCTGATACATATTCCATACCAGTTCCAACTCTTGGTGCCTCCGGCTGCATAAGCGGCACCGCTTGACGCTGCATGTTCGCACCCATCAAGGCACGGTTTGAGTCATCATTTTCAAGGAACGGAATACACGCAGTCGCTGCAGATACTACCTGTTTTGGTGATACATCCATGTAGTCAATTCGTTCACGTTTAACTACTGTGTTTTCACCACGGAAACGAGCCACTACCTCTTCATCGAGGAAGGCACCGTCATCACCAAGACGAGAGTTCGCCTGTGCAACTACATAGTTATCTTCTTCATCCGCTGTCAGGTAATCGATTCGGCTTGTAACCCTACCGGTATCTGGATCAACACGGCGGTATGGTGTTTCAATAAATCCAAAACGGTTTACTTTCGCATAAGATGAAAGCGAGTTGATCAAACCGATGTTTGGACCCTCAGGCGTTTCAATTGGACACATACGTCCGTAGTGGGAATAGTGTACGTCACGTACTTCCATCCCTGCACGTTCACGCGTTAAACCACCAGGTCCTAATGCTGATAGTCGGCGCTTATGAGTTAACTCAGCAAGCGGGTTGGTTTGATCCATGAATTGTGATAATTGAGAGCTTCCGAAGAACTCTTTGATTGATGCAATAACCGGACGAATGTTAATCAATTGCTGCGGTGTAATGGTTGCAGTATCTTGGATAGACATTCTCTCACGGACAACACGTTCCATACGGGATAATCCAATCCGGAACTGGTTCTGCAATAGTTCACCAACAGAACGTAGACGTCTGTTACCTAAGTGGTCGATATCATCTGTATCGCCTACTCCATGTAATAAATTAAAGAAGTAGCTAATCGATGCAATGATGTCGGCAGGTGTAATATTTTTAATTGGCTCAGCAACATATGCATTACCTAATACGTTTATAACTTTTTCATTTTCATCGCCAGGTGCATAAATCTTAATGCCTTGAAGAATTATTTCTTCGTCTACTACACCACCTACAGGATTATGGCCTCTGAAATTAATATTCTTTTCAAGGGCAGGTATAATTCTGTCAAGGTTTCTCCTATCGAGGAGGGTCCCTTTTTCTGCAATGATTTCACCAGTTTCAGGATCCGCAAGTGATTCGGCTAAACGTTGGTTGAATAAGCGATTTTTAATATGAAGCTTTTTATTGATTTTGTAACGACCTACATTCGCCAGATCATAACGCTTCGGATCAAAGAAACGAGACACTAACAAACTCTTAGCGTTATCAACTGTCGGCGGTTCGCCCGGACGAAGACGCTCATAAATTTCTAATAGCGCTTTGTCAACACCCTCTGTATTATCCTTCTCAAGGGTATTGCGGATGTACTCGTTATCACCAATCAATTCAATGATTTCTTGATCGGAACCAAAGCCTAGTGCACGCAAAAGAACCGTAACGGGCAGTTTCCGAGTACGATCTATTCTTACATAAACAACATCTTTGGCATCTGTTTCATACTCCAGCCAAGCTCCGCGGTTCGGAATTACTGTCGCAGTAAAACCTTTTTTACCATTTTTATCAAGTTTTCCACTAAAGTAAACGCTCGGTGAACGCACTAATTGTGAAACTATAACGCGTTCTGCCCCATTAATGACAAATGTACCTGTTTCTGTCATTAGCGGGAAATCACCCATAAATACATCTTGGTCTTTTACTTCACCAGTTTCTTTGTTTACAAGACGTACTTTTACACGTAATGGAGCAGAATATGTAACGTCCCGTTCTTTAGATTCTTCTACAGAATACTTTGGATCGCCAAGGCTGTAATCAATAAATTCCAGTGATAGGTTACCAGTAAAGTCCTCAATCGGTGAAATATCCTGAAACATTTCACGTAATCCCTCATCCAGAAACCATTGATAAGAAGAGGTTTGGATTTCAATGAGATTTGGTAATTCTAAAACTTCACTGATTCGTGCGTAACTTCTACGTTGGCGGTGTCGTCCATACTGAACTAGTTGACCTGTCAACTGATTCACCCCTCAAATCAAGCGTTTTTTAATAAATCTATTACGTCTAACAGTAGAACCAAAGACTCCACCAATTAGACAAAAAGAAAAAGGGTTTTTTACTCAAAAACCACATTTTCACATTTTGATTATTATTTTGTCATCATTTCCTTCTTATGCCGTTTTTATACTTATAAATAAGTATTTTTAGGAATAATTCGGAAATTATTATGATGGCATTTTATAATGCTACCACAACGACAAATACGAGTCAACTATTTTATAGCCTTAATAATGAAATAACCTTTGGATTTGTAAACTGTCTCGACATCAGAAAAAAGAGTTTTTAATTTTTCAATCGCAGACGGCGCTCCTTGTTTCTTTTGAATAACAATCCAAAGCTCGCCATTTGAAACAAGATGCTCATAGCTTTGTTCAAAAATATCATGAACAGTCTGTTTACCAGCTCTAATGGGCGGATTTGTTAAGATGGCTGCGAAGGTATCCCCTTTAACATTTAACAATCGATCACTTTCATAGATGTCGACATTTGTAATCTTGTTTAAGGATGCATTTTCCTTTGCCAGTTCAATCGCTCGTTCATTAACATCGACCATGTGAACAATACGGTCACTAAATTCTTTTGCTATCGATAAACCAATAGGTCCATAGCCGCATCCTACATCTAAAACGGAGCCTTCCACCTCTGGCATGATAAATGACTCTATGAGTATACGTGAGCCAAAATCTACTTCTCTTTTTGAAAAAACACCATTATCGGTTTTAAAGCTAAAGACATGCTTTCGCAATGTAAAATCCCAAAATTTCGGATTACTTTCCACCTTTTGAGTTCGAGAGTAGTAGTGTTCTGACATAAGCTCACCTCCGGAGAGTAGTAATTGAAGAATAAAAGAGGACTGGCGCAATCGTTAATTAATTTAAGCCAAAAAAAGCCCGCTTATGCAGCGAGCTTTTTTATAGTAGAATTACTTAACTTCAACGTTAGCTCCAACTTCATCAAGCTTAGCTTTGATTGCTTCAGCTTCTTCTTTAGCAACGCCTTCTTTAATTGCTTTAGGAGTGTTATCAACAAGATCTTTTGCTTCTTTAAGACCAAGACCAGTGATTTCACGAACAACTTTGATAACTTTGATTTTTTGATCGCCAGCGCTAGCTAGGATTACATCAAATTCAGTTTGCTCTTCAACAGCAGCAGCTCCAGCTCCGCCAGCCATTGCTACAGGAGCAGCAGCAGTTACGCCGAATTCTTCTTCGATTGCTTTTACAAGATCGTTAAGTTCTAAAACAGTCATAGATTTAACTGCTTCAATGATTTGTTCTTTAGTCATGATTATGTTTCCTCCTTAGTTTTCGTTACGTTTTATTTTTTTTAGGCTGTTAGTGTTAGCTTACGCGCCTTGTTCTTCTTTTTGGTCTGCCACTGCTTTTGCAGCAAGGGCAAGATTGCGAATTGGAGCTTGTAGTACGCTGAGTAGCATAGAAAGCAATCCTTCGCGTGATGGTAGATCTGCAAGAGCCTTAATCTCTTCAGCTGTTGCGACGTTACCTTCGATAACACCTGCTTTAAGTTCAAGCGCCTCGTGTTTTTTAGCAAAGTCATTTAAGATTTTTGCTGGTGCTACTACATCTTCCGTACTGAACGCAATTGCGTTCGGACCTGTTAATGCATCGTTCAAGCTAGAAAGCTCAGCTGCATCAGCTGCACGGCGTACCATTGAGTTTTTATAAACTTTAAATTCAACGCCTGCTTCACGAAGTTGTTTACGAAGTTCAGTTACTTCTGCAACTGAAAGACCACGGTAATCCACAACGACAGTTGATACACTTGCTTTTAACTTATCAGTAATTTCGTCAACTAATTGTTTCTTTAGTTCGATTACACTGCTCATCTTTACACCTCCTGTAGATTATCTACATTTATACCAGGTAAAGTAAACTTGCCGACTGACAAGCTGTCAGGCGAGGACAAAGGGATAGTTGCACTTATGCAAATAAGAGTTTAGATAAAAATTTTTTATTTGCCAAGTAAAAACCTCCACATCAATCGAGACATGGAGGCAGCATACAATAGCTGAATAATCAGCCAATTCTATATCGCTCTACCTCGGCAGGAAATTAAGCGATAATCGCACCTGCTGTCTACAGTACAAATGTTTTATTTTAAACAACAAAATAGATTATATAAAATATACTCTAAATTGTCAATTGGTAATAAATTACTTCGCTGCAACAGTAGACGGATCTACTTTTACGCCAGGTCCCATTGTTGAAGATACAGTTACGTTCTTCATGTAAGTACCCTTTGCAGCTGCAGGTTTAGCTTTAAGCATTGTATCGAAAATAGTGTTGAAGTTTTCAACAAGCTTTTCGTTTTCGAAAGATGATTTACCGATAGGAACATGAATGTTACCAGACTTATCTACACGGTATTCAACTTTACCTGCTTTAATTTCATTGATAGCTCTTGTTACATCAAATGTAACAGTACCAGTCTTAGGGTTTGGCATTAAGCCTTTAGGTCCTAATACACGACCAAGTTTACCAACTTCACCCATCATGTCTGGAGTTGCTACGATTACATCAAAATCAAACCAACCTTGTTGGATTTTGTTGATGTATTCAGAATCTCCAACATAATCAGCACCAGCTGCTTCTGCTTCTTTCACTTTCTCACCCTTAGCGAATACTAAAACGCGTTGAGTTTTACCAGTTCCGTTAGGAAGCACAACTGCACCACGGATTTGTTGGTCAGCTTTCTTAGGATCTACACCTAAACGGAAAGCTACTTCAAGAGTTGCATCAAATTTAGTGAAGTTTGTTTTTTTAGCAA
>Ga0268255_10001137_pt1 | contig 16152 bp, 19 predicted proteins | sample AgamicOrMarz_FD_200256 | JGI IMG/M metagenome (GOLD analysis project Ga0268255, IMG submission 200256) | Agave microbial communities from Guanajuato, Mexico - Or.Ma.rz (v2) (version 3) | ecosystem: Host-associated > Plants > Phyllosphere > Phylloplane/Leaf | place: Guanajuato, Mexico...
ATGATTGAAGGGTTCCTCCATCAGCCTGTAGTTGGCAAAGCATAATCGCTTTCTGTACTCACTTCCTGCCACATTTACACCGTAGTGAGGCTTCACTAAAAGTGATAGCCGATATTTTCCAAGCATTTCTCGAACAAGCCTGAGGTCCTTTTGAATGGTTGACTTTGACACATACATTTCTCTCTCAAACTGCTCCAGCTTCACATATCCTTCCTGTAACAACAGCCTCTTTAAAAGGAAGTGCACCCTCGTCTTTTGTTCAGAAAAATCCTGAGGGTCCTCCATTAGCAGCGGATTGATTTCCTGCTGGAACACTTCTTGGTCTAATATATGAAGGCAATAACCCTTTCCCTTAATAGGACTGATGGTGACCCCAAGTTCTTTGCAGTCCGTTTGCATATTCTTTAATTCCTTGCGAATCGTCCTGTCGCTCACACTCAGCTCTTTCGCTATCCATTCAGCGGTAACTGGCTCCTTATGCCTGCTCAGCAGCAGCAAGATTTCCCTTTGTCTCCCAGACAGCATGCCAATCCTCCCCTCACGTAGGTTTTCCTCTCATTATATCAGAAACCGCTTTCTTATTTATGAAAAATAAACAGCAGCCTGTAAAAAATAGGCTGCTGTTTTACTATCACTCTATATGCTCATGTAATGCTGCGCTTTCTACATAATTAATGAATCGTCTAAGCTCCTTCACCTGGTCCCTGTTAATCTCGCCACTTTCGTACATACTCTGGATTTCAGATCTCTCTACATCAAGAACCTTTATGCGGAGCTCTTCTTTTTGCTCTTCCTGGATTTCGTCATAATCTCTAGAAGAGGAACGCAGCCTTTCCATCATCAGCTTGTAATCAAGGATAACTGCTTGAATTTGCTTTTTGAGCTCTTCCATTTCCTTCGCATAATCTCTTAAGAAATCAATTGCCGCCTTCATTGCCTGAAGCTGTACATCCTTGCCTTTCTCAAACTTGGCAATCGCATATTCCTTATCCTTTCGGTAGAATTTCCTTACCTTTTTCCACTTTCTCAGCATTCTTCCGATAAGATACAGTGTTCCAGACTGAAGACTGCCAGCTAATGCCTCTTCCCTGTATTCAAGAGATCGCTCAAAGGTACGATACAATTCTTCATCGATTTTGTTTTGATCCATTAATGACTGGATATATCTTCTTTCTGCCTTTACTGCCTTGATGCGGATTTCTGTTTTGACGTCTAATTCCACATCTGTTGTCGTAACCTTCTTGCCTTGATTTTTTGCCAGTTCGCGGATTCGGCGCCGGTATTCTCCAATCAGCTCATAGGCGGCCGTCTTATTTTCCTCATTGACGACAGACCTGATTTGGTCGACTGCTTTCTCTAGCAGCCTCTGCTTAAATGAAGACAAATCCTTTTCTCCTTCTGCATCCCCCACGTCTTCCCCTTTGCTTAACATCGGAAGAAACACGGTTGCTACAATTAAAGTAAACAGAATAACTCCTGCCGCTATAAACAGCAGCAAGGACCTTGCCGGGAAAGAATCTCCACTATCCAAAAAGTACGGAATGGACAATATACCTGCCATTGTCACAGCACCGCGAACACCTGTTAAACATACAAACAAGGCATTTTTTAAATCTGGTTTTTTTTCACCCTTATTCAAATATCGATATTCAAAATGAGCAAACACATAAGCCCATACAAAGCGGATTCCTAAAATAACAACGCCTATAGCAAGACAATAGCCAATAACAAGCCAGTTGCCAATACTTGGGTCGGAAACTGTTTCTCTCATGGACGATGGTATGTTCAAACCTAACAGCAAGAACACGACGCCATTTAATGTAAAGAGAATGAGCGACCAAATATTTTCTGTGAGCACCTGTTCTTCTGCACTGGCAAATTCACGTCTTTCCCTGACTAAGGAATGGACAATACCGCCAACAACAACAGCAATAACCCCTGAAGCATGAAGCAAATCTTCTGTGACAATGAAAATAATGAATGGGGTAATAATATGCAACAAGGAATGGAAAGTAACATCATTAATTCCTTGTTTACGTAAAATAAATCGGGCCCATGTAATGAGTAATGCCAAGACAGCTCCCAGCAATGCTCCTAAAATGAACTTATAAACAAAATCAAGTGCAGCCTCATGCAAGGAGAAATAACCTGTCACAACTGCTGCAACAGCATAATTAAAAGCTACTAATCCGGAGGCATCGTTAATAAGAGATTCTCCTCTAACAAGATGAAGCACTCCTGCAGGAATATGTATGCGTTTGGCAATTCCGTTAACAGCAACAGGATCTGTCGGCGAAAGGATAGCAGCAAGTGCAAACGCTGCAGCGAGGGGGATGACAGGTATCATCCAGTTGATAAAATAGCCGCCGCCGATTGCTGTCAGGATAACAAGCACAATCGCATTCCCAAATATCGGCGCCCTCATCTTCCATAGCTCCTCTCTCGGAAAATACCGTCCGTCATTATATAAAATTGGTGCTACAAACAGCAATAGAAACCATTCTGTTTCAATCTCAAAAGAGATATCTTCAAAAAAGAAAGCTAATAACATTCCAAATGCAATTTGGGTGAGCGCCGTTGGAATAGAAGGTATGTAGTGACTGATAATATTTGATATCAGCAAGGATAATAACAGCAATATAATCGTAATCAGTAAATCCATGGCATTCTCCCTTTACTATTTAATATGAAATATGAAATTTGGCATAGTTTTTGTCATGTAATGAACTTTTATGTTAGCACGTAAACGATTGTTTAATGAAAATCAGCTCCCAAGAGGAAATAAATTACATTTAATGGTATAATATTTACAAATAACAGAATACTTGCATTTTACTGTAGGAGGTGACTCTAATGTATTCAACTATTTTCCTCATAGTGATTGGTGTTTATGTGCTGCTTTCGTTTGTAATGCTTCCATTTCAGTACCGCTTCCTTGTGGCACTGAAGCAAGAAGAAGATAAATTTAAAGCAAAAGGCAAAACACAAGGAGATATGTACGACGAGATGAATGCAGGAGAATTAGTGCTGCACAGCCATATTCAAGGCAATGCTCTTTTCTTCCTTGCCAATATAATGGCATCAATCGTATATAAAATGAAACATCTAAAGACAAGTATATAAGGAACTTTTAGCAGCCTATTTTTGGCTGCTTCTGCTTTTTACACTATTACATGCATGGAGGCCCAAGGAGAACTACTATAATCAGCGTTGCATTTATCCTCACTTCTGCCATTTTATTTTCTGCCCGTTATATGTTTATAGCCATCTTATGTACAACTCAAAACACTTCCGCAGCAAATTTTCAAGATATGCTTGAAGAACATGGCGGCCCATTGCTGAATCTGAGTATTATTTCCCTCATAATTGGAATAAGTTATTTATTAGCCGATATATTTAAAAAAGAGAAAAGCACATCTTAAGTTTGAGCCATATTAGTATACAACACACATAAATGTATTTTTATGGTAAAATATATTTATGGATATTTTTGTAAACACAAACAAGGAGCATTAGATGAATATTAAGTGGTTAAACGTCATTTCTTTATTATTATTACTCTCCGCTATTATTTATAAAATTATTGGACATCAAGCAGTTAATACAGCCGGAGTGATCATTGTTTTATTGTTTATTATTTTAAATATTGCTGCTTTGATGAAGAAGGATGCTGCATAGAAAAGGAAGGAAGACTAATGGTATCTTCCTCCCTTTTTAGTGGCTTTTAAAAGATTCTATATCACAAACCATGATAATACCAAAAAACCGTAAGAATAGGATAAAATTAAAAAAAGCTGCCAACAGCAGCTTTTCCTAAACTCTTAATATCTTGTTCATTTAAAAAGGCAAAAATGGCCTTTTATCAGAACTATCAAGCACCTCTGCTAAGCCCAATTCAACAATTGTATTAGCGTGAACAGCAAGACATATACCGCTTCTGCCTTCAAGCAGTGTTTTCACACTTTGTTTACCGAACTGAATTCCCATGATGCGATCGGTAACGGAGGGTTTTCCGCCTCGTTGGATATGACCAAGCACTAATGGATGGATTTTAAATTCAGAGTGACTTTCAATTTCTGTTTTAAACTTCTCTGCACTAATGGCTCCTTCTGCCAGAATATAGATTTGGCTTTTTCCGGAAGACCTTTTTATCCCTTCTAGGACTTTTTCTAAATTCCAGTCTTCGCTTGTGCCGATGATACCGTCTGCAGCTGTTGCCAGTCCTGCCCAGATGGCAATATCTGAGGCTTCCCGCCCCATTACTTCTATCCCGAAAATATGTTTATGGCTTGCTGCTGATGTTTTTATTTTATCAATTGCATCAACGGCATTTTCAACAGCTGTGTGGAAGCCAAGTGTTATATCAGTAAGGGAGATATCATTATCGATCGTTCCAGGTATAGCTGCTACCCGAAAGCCTAATTGTGATAAAGCTTTTGCTCCTTGATAACTCCCGTCTCCTCCGATTACAACTAAGCCTTCTATATCATGCTTCTTTAGGATATCCACTGCTTTTATTTGGATATCCTTCTCTGCAAATTCGGGAAATCTTTGGGTGCCGAGAATTGTTCCGCCAACATCAATGACCTTAGACAGCTCTGTTTCTGTTAACAGCATAAGTTCTTCCTTAATAATGCCGATATAGCCATTTACACAGCCATAAACTTGAATCTCATGTTGTGCTGCTTCCTTTACGACCCCGAACAGGGCAGCGTTCATTCCTGGTGAATCACCGCCGCTCGTAATGACTGCGAGCTTCTTCATGTTAACTTCCTCCAATACTTCTTAGCATAGGAATTCTTCTTCGATATCTGCAATCATGCCAATTCTTCTTGCATGTCTGCCTCCTTCGAATTCAGCATCTAACCAAGCTTTCACAATTTCTTTTGCTAATACACTGCCGACTATTCTTCCGCCAAAGGCTAAAATATTCGTATTATTATGTTGTTTAGATAATCTTGCTGTTGCAGGTTCACTGCAGACTACAGCTCGAATTCCTTTTACCTTATTGGCAGCAATCGAGATGCCTACACCCGTTCCGCAAATTAAAATACCTGCTTCTACTTTGTTGGCAACCACATCTTCCGCCACCATTTTCCCATATTGAGGATAGTCTGTGCTTTCCCCTGTCTTAGGTGAATATTCTATTACATCATGCCCTAATTCTTGTAAATATTCCGCGATGATTGGTCTTAAGTTATCGCCACCGTGGTCACATCCGATTGCTATTTTCATCATAAACCCTCCTATTATTATTTATACAAACAAGTCTAGAATCAATGTACAAACCAAACCAATCACAGAAGAAATGGTCGAGAGAACCGTATATGTTCCAAATGTTTCTTTTAGTGTCATGCCTGAATATTCCTTCACGATCCAGAATGCGGCATCATTTACGTGAGAACAAATCGTGCTGCCACAGCCTATCGCTAATGTTACTAGCGCTAAATTAACATCAGGGTTCATGGCAAGCATTGGTGTTACTAAACCAACAGTAGAAATGGCAGCAACCGTTCCAGATCCTAAAGCTATTCTTAATATAGCAGCCACAATCCATGCAAACAAAACTGGTGATAATGCCGAGCCATCAAATAGTTCCGCGATATATTCGCCTACACCGCCTTCAATGATTACTTGTTTAAAGGCACCGCCTCCGCCGATGATCAGCAGCATCATACCAATGGAATTAATTGCTCTCGTGCAGGACTTCATTAGGTCCCCCATAGGAATGTTTCTTTTTATGCCCATTGTATAAATCGCAACTAACAGCGAAATAATCATTGCAGTGGAAGGTTCGCCAAGAAATTGCAGTATCTTGAAAATAAGGCCATCATAATAATTCAACGCACCTTCAATAATTTTTATAACAGCAGCAATTGCCAGCAAAATTACTGGAAGCATCGCCGTAAAAACACTGATGCCAAAGTTAGGTGTATCTTCCAATTTAAACGTTTTTTCTTCCTTAAAGACTCCATCTGGTGAAACTTTTTCAAAGGCACTTGGCACAATTCTTTTAGCAATATTCGGATAAATAACCCCTGCAATAATGACACAAGGAATGGAAATAATAAGTCCGTATAAAAGAACTGTCCCAACATCTGCGCCAATGCCGTTAGCAACCGTCGTAATCCCCGGGTGCGGCGGAAGGAAACTATGAGTAATCAGCAAAGCTGCACTCATATGTAAAATCAATTTAACTATTGAGATTTTCACTTCTTTTGCAATCGTAAAAATGATAGGGATTATCAATACAAATGCGACTTCATAAAATAATGCGATTCCAACGATAAAGGAAGCAATGACGACTGCCCAATGAATCTTGTTTTTTCCGAACTTATTAATAAGCGTCATCGCAATGCGATTAGCTCCGCCAGCATCCGCTATTAATTTCCCTAACATAGCACCAAGTCCAAAAATCAAAGCGATATGTCCTAATGTACTGCCTATTCCATTTTCAACAATTAGTGCAATCTCTTTTAACGGTATGCCTAAAAGAAGGGCAACGATAAAAGACACAATTATCAGTGAGAAGAAGGTATTTAATTTCAACTTCATAATTAAAAAGATTAATATTATTACCCCAACAGTAACGTATAGTAATGGCATATTATTCACCTCAGCCTTAATATTGGTACATACTTGACTAAATAATGCTTCTTCTAGTCTATTTTGAATACGCTTTCTTTTTATTTAACATTGGTACACTTATCTGCTTGTATGCTAAGTATACTAAAAAAAATAGAAGCAATTACTTATTAAATAATATGTTGAGAGCGCCTAAAACAACCCCTAAGCAATGCAGTTTAGGCTATCTCAACAAATCATGTAATAAAAGCAGCTCATTATTTCCAATAGCGATCATATAAATTTTGCATATGGTTACTCATAATATCTGTTGCCTTTTTTTCATCTCGTGTTTCTATAGCCTCGATTATTTGTTTATGTTCATTTAAATTTACTTCCAAATATTCTGGTCTTGTTACAGTCCGATCCCGAATAAACTGCCACATTTCCTGTTTCTTCATGGCATTAATAATCGCCGCCATAATGTTTATAAACAATTCATTATGAGAAGCTTTTGCAATATTATAATGAAGTGCCTCGTCTGTTTCCGGAACGTATACACCTGACTTTGTTTCTTCTTCCATCTTGTTAATAGTTTCCCTGAGTACTGCAATTTCTTCATCTGTAGCACGTTGTACAGCAAACTTAATAATTAACGGTTCAATATTCATTCTCACTTCTACTATTTCTTCTGGTGAGACAGAATCAAAAGAGATAGGATTTTGAGAACTGCTTGCAAGACTTTGATTACTTTTTACATAAACACCCTCACCTTGACGGGAATAAATAAATCCATTTAACTCCAAAGCACTTAGTGCCTGACGAATTGGGGCACGGCTGACACCAAATTGCTCACATAATTCTCTTTCTGCCGGCAGCTTATCGCCCACTTTAAATGTTCCTGCTTCAATTTCCGATAATATTTGCTGATATATTTGCATATACAATTTTTTGCTGGAAACTGGATTAAAATTAATAATAACCACTTCTCTCTGCTTAATATTCTATGAAAATCTAATATACTATATGGTTATTATATATAATTAAAATATGTAAGCGCAATAAAAGTAAAATAAATCATAGCCAAAGCCTTTAACCGCCGAAGGCTATGATTTATTTTAAAATGTCCAATTAATTAGTCCATATGAGATCCACCGTTAATATCTATTTCTTCACCAGTAATATAAGACGCTTCTTCAGTAGCTAGGAACGCAATGGCAGCCGCCACTTCCTCTGTTTCACCAGGTCTTCCCATTGGAATCCCATCAATTACTTTTGCTGCTTGTTCTTCCGGAAGAGACTTCCAAATATCTGTATTTACTAGCCCTGGAGCAACACAGTTTACTGTAATTCCGTTTTGTGCCACTTCACGCGCTAAGTTTTTAGAGAATCCAAGAACAGCTGCCTTTGATGCAGAGTAGTGCGCTCCTCCGAAAACACCGCCGCCACGTTTTGCTGAAACAGAGGAGAGGCTGATAATTCTGCCGAAGTTTTGTTTTTTCATCGTTTCCATGACTGCTTGCGTACATAGGAATAGTCCAAACATATTCACGCTAAATACTTTTGTAATATCCTCGATTGTCATATCCTCAACAGTTACCTTTTGAGAGATTCCTGCATTGTTTACTAAAATATCAATACGCCCATATTTATCTAGTACTTTCTGAACCATTGACTCATTAGACTCTTTGCTTGTTACATTCAACAGGACGCCAAATGCCTCCCCGTCTTGTGCTTTAATGGCATTAACTGTATCTTCAATTCCTTCTTCATTTAGATCAGCTACTACGATAATGGCACCCTGTTTCGCAAGTGTTAAAGCGATTGTGCGTCCGATTCCTTTCTTTGAACCGCTTCCTGTTACGATCGCAACTCGATTATCTAATTTAAACATAGTTATCTCTCCCTTTAGTAGTTTAGTTTTACAGAAGCATTTCTTGAGCTGTGTTTACGATATTTTCAATTGTGATACCATTAAGCTCTAATAATTTTTCATATGGAGCAGATTGCCCAAACTGGTCTTGAACACCAATTCTGCGCACTTTGCCTCTTCCTTCTTCTGCAACGACTTCACTTACAGCGCTGCCTAAACCATTAATAATATTGTGATCCTCTACAGTAATAATCTTGCCGATCTTCACACACTCTACAACTGCATCTCTGTCTAAAGGTTTAATAGTATGTATATCCAGTAGTTTTACAGAGATACCCTTACTTTCTAATTGCTTGGCAGCTTCCAATGCTAGAAAAACTGTATCGCCGTTGGCAATAATTGCGATGTCATTGCCATCCTTTAATTTCTTCGCCTCTCCAATTGTAAACTCTTCATTTTCATCGTAAATGAATGGCATCGTATCTCTTGTAAAACGAAGATATACAGGTCCATATTTCTCAGCAGCTTGCGCCACCAATTTTCTTGTGGAATGATAATCGGCCCCCATAACAACTGTCATGTTAGGAATTGTTCGCAAAACACCCATATCCTCAATTGCTTGATGGCTCGCACCATCGTTTGCTGGTGTGAGACCGCCATGAGAACAAGCAATCTTTACATTCAAATTTGGGTAACAAATCTCCTGTCTAATTTGTTCGGCCATTCTTAAGGAGCCAAAGACAGCGTAAGTGCTTACAAAAGGAATTTTACCTGTTGTTGCTAAACCAGCTGCTAATCCAGCACCATTTTGTTCTGCGATACCGACATTAACATGCTGTTTCGGAAATTTATTCGCAAATTCTGTTGTTTTACAAGACTTACCGATATCAATATCAACTACATAAATATCTTTATTTAATCCACCTAAACGGACAATCTCATCACCAAAAGCTTCTCTTGTTGCTTTTTTTTGTAACACTTTATTTTCACTCATTATTTTAGCCCTCCCTCTAATTCTGCCAATGCATTTTGGTATTCTTCATCATTAGGAGCAATTCCGTGCCAAGTAACCGAATGTTCCATAAAGGAAACGCCTTTTCCCTTTACTGTGTTACAGACAATACATGTTGGTTTGTTATTTTTAGAGCTTCTTACGTTATCAAGCGCTGCGACAATTTCCTCCATAGAATGTCCATCAATCCTTGTCGTTTCAAAACCAAAGGCTTTAAACTTTAGCTCTAAATCTTGGTTAGGCATAATTTCTTCCGTTGTCCCATCAATTTGCAGACCATTATCATCTACGAAAATTACTAAGTTATCTAATTCGTATTTAACCGCACTTTGAGCCGCTTCCCAAATTTGTCCTTCCTGACATTCGCCATCTCCAAGCATCGCGAACACTCTGTAATCTTTTTCATCCCTTTTTCCAGCCAACGCCATTCCGACTGCACATGATAAGCCTTGACCTAAAGAGCCTGTAGAAATATCAATTCCTGGACACTTCTTCATATCAGGATGGCCTTGGAATGGAGATCCAAATTGGCGAAGTGTATAAATGGTCTCATAATCAACAAACCCTCTTAACGCTAATGCAGAGTATTGAATTGGACAAACATGGCCTTTGGATAAAACGAAACGGTCTCTATCTTCCCAATTAGGATTCTTTGGATCTATGTTCATTTCCTTAAAATACAGTGCTGCAATAATATCTGCTGCCGAAAACGAACCTCCAGGATGCCCAGATTGTGCCTTATGAATCATCGTCAGTGCCGTTTTTCTAAGATCAACTGCGTTTTGCTTTAACTCTTCAATAATGTTTCCACTCATATTAATCACCCCAAGGAATAGAATTTTAACCTTGTATACTTGTATACTTGTATACTAAGTTACCTTTGTCTATCATTATAAAGCGTTTTCATCATTTGTCAACAGAAATGTAAACGATTCATTTGGGTGTATTTGCTAATTTTCATGTTTTTATAAGAATATTCGCTATTAAATGACAAGAAAAAACGCTAAGCAGCTTTACTGCTCAGCGTTTAGAAATATTTACTTATCTGTTTCCTTATCTTGTGTAAAAAAGAAAATAAAAATCACCAGAGACAATGCAACTAGAAACTTGCCTGTACTGCTCGTTCCCTTGATGACAGGCAAATCTGTTAAACCCATTTAGAACACCTCACTAGCTTTTTTAAGTTTATCCACTAGCTGTGCATCAAGACGAAAGCTCGTATTTACAATGTTTCGGAATTCCCTTTGATTCTTTTTTAAATAGGGGAGAACTGGAACTACCTTTGCCCTCCCAAATAGAGGACCGCTAATACTTAACGAAAATCTCGCATCTGATGAGATAAACAAGCCAACAAGATTAACTTCGTCCTTTATTAAAAGAACCGCCAAAATAATATCGATAACATCCAATGAAATATCTGCTAATTGATTACCCTTTTTACCTTCTAACCTTTCTCCGCCCATAATTGGTCCCCCTACTGTAAAACCAAAATAACCTGGGCCAAAGTAAATACGGCTAATGGTTATTTGTCCAGTTAAAAGCAAGGAAGCAATCACAATATCAATATCCCGTTGTATTTCCCTTAGTAACTTATAGTCTAAAGTTTTATCCTCCAGCTTCATAACACTCACCCAAAAACCGACATAAATAATTATATGCATAGGGTAATCAAAGAGGTGATTGTCTCCATTAAAAGCTTATGGAGGATTCATCGTCGCCTAAGTACTTAGGATGAAACCTTTTTACCTGCAAAAGCGTATTTAACCTACAAAGTTACGGAGGTAAAATATGCACAAATGTAAAAACTGTAAGAGCGATTTTCCATGGATTACTTTATATAATTCTTTTTTATTTAACTACAAGCCCATTACTTGCCCATACTGTAATACAACTCATAAAGTAAGGTTTATTTCTCGTCTTATAGCTGTATCAATATCGATTGTTCCGTTCATCCTAATTTACTTGTTGTTATTAGAGATTTTTCGCTTTAATTTCGGTGCGTCTCTATTATTAGCACTAATATCCTCTTTTTTCATTTCCTTTTTATATCCTATCCTTGCTAAATATACCCCCTCTTAATGCTGAGGGTTTATTTTTTTTAGATCATAAACAATTTATATTCTTTTCTTTGGTATATAAGTAGCTATAGAAAAATAAGGATCAGAAGCAATTCGCTCTGATCCTCTTTTCCATTTATCACCTAACTCCAACAGGAAGATAATAAGAAAGATTATTTGTAATAGTCCCTCCAGCGCGGAGTCCGATGGCAGATGGCTTTCCGTTGAGAAGGAAGCTGCCAATCAGGAGGCTTCCTTCCTGCCGGCCTTTTTCTGTCTGAATAGGTGCTTTAGGATGCTCTATATATTGCTGATAGACAGAAAGGAAATCAGTATAGGTCTGCTGCGGATCTGCTTTAGCGAGCTTTCCGCTTCCTTTGTATATTTCAACAGTGTCGCCTTCCCTGCCAAAGGCCGGCTTCTTCACAAAGGGCATGTTCTTCTCTATGAAGGGATCTGCCTCCAGGTAGGTTGGTAAAAAATATGTCTCTATCCAGTGGTGCTCCTCGTCTGTATAGAAGGGATGCTGATGTTCATGAAGGCCCCAAATGACTGCCTGGACTGCTTTGTTTTGCAGCAGAAAGGCAGACGGTGGGTTGATAATCGCCAGTTTCCCTTCTTCAACAAGCTCTAACAGCCATATACCAATTTTATTTTCTTCGGCGTCTTCATCAAGGATAAGGTTTTCAATCGGAAAGGTTTGTCTGTACAGAATATTAATTCGGTTTCCCTCCCCATCAAACAAACCCTCTCCTCTTTCAATCTGAAGTTTATGTAGCGGTATGTATTGTCCATTCGTTTCAGAAATGTTCAGCAAATACAGGCTTGTTTCTTTATCCTCGATATTGTCATCATGAGCAGTAAAAACAATTGTCGGCGTGTCCTTGCCAATTGCCATTGCTGCTTCCTCAATCGCAGAGCGGATTGCTGTCTTTAATATCTGTTCCATGCCTGCATTAGGATTCTTTACTGCAAATTCGGAACATACCTTGGCATTTATGGAAAACAGCTCTTTTATGAAAGTTGGCGTGTCTGCGTTAATCTCAATGCATTTATAGCTGTCTTGATATGGTATTAAATCAAGCCTGGAAATAACACTTCTTATCTTCATTGTCTCAAGACGTAAGAAGGATAAGACTTCTTCTGGAAAGCCCATTTCCAGTAATGTCCGGTCTGGCACTTCCTTCAAAAGATTCCATGTCTTAAAGAAAATCTCCCCTGTCCTTGCACTGACTGTCCGTATCTGTTCCACTTCTTCTTGAGAAAGCATATGCACATCATAAAGGGCATACTCCTCCCCGTAAAGATCGGCCCAAAAGCTGTCTATCTGTGAATAGAACCGCCTTCTGTTGATTATATGGCGATCCATCCTTATTCCTCCTCCAAATCCTTAACATATAAGACGTATACGCCTCTGTCTTCATCGATTTCTGTTGACGTTACTTCCATTTGGCCAACATTAGGAACATCGATGATATCCTTTAGCAAAAAGCGGATCACATCAAAGTGGCTTGCGATTGGAATGGAAGCTAATAATTGATAGTTATCAGCTTCACGGTGTTTTCTGAACTCAATATGGATGCCTTTGCCTCTGTAGTTTTTTTCATCAAGTACTGTGACATTCCTGCCTCTGTCCTGGATGACGAGAATTTCCTCACTGCCTGACATTTCATTGCATACAAGCTCATATTGCTGGCCTCTCATGATAAGATACGTGCATAATTGCCTTGCGTACAGCTCATCAACACCGACATCTCGAACATCATACTCATAAAATGGCTCATAATGGCCATTTCCTTTATCAATAAAATAGGTAAGTTTCTTCATCCGCCAACTCCTTCATTAATAGGACAGGCATTTTGCCACAATCCAGCCAATTGCAAGGGACAACGAAAACAGCATGACACCAACTGCCCGATTATCTTCCTTAATAGCATTGCTAATGCTGAAGCGGATTGTAACAACCTCTGCCAATACAAACACAATAATCTGCGATACGATTCCGATTGCTCCCCAAATTGCCATATCTATCAGCGAAACAGAATATTCTGCTGCCGCTCCTAATACTATCGCCAATCCGACAACTTTACCGCCGAGGAGAAGTGCCGCACTGACATTTTTTTCAGCAATCAGCCTCATTTCATTTATTTTTGGTGTACTTAACATAAATAACAAGATACCGATGACGAGCAGCACGATTGCTACTCCTAAATAAGAACCGAAATTAAGATATAAGTTCACGTTTACACTCCCTTTCTATTAAACTAGCCGCCGTAGCTTTTCTTGCCGCTCCCGAAGCCGCTTGTTTTGTTTGTTGAATCACTCCCGCCGCTCACACTTGAACTGGAACTGCTTGATTGCTGTTGTTTCTTATAGCTCGTATTCTTAAGCAAGGATGACTTCGAATTATAATATTTGCCACCATAGAAATAATGGCCGTAATATCTAGAATGGCTGTCCTCACACTCCCAGACACCATCATCATCATCCCATTCCCAATTTGTACAGTTTGTATCATCTGGAACTGGTGGAATATCACTATTGCTTGAAGAGCTTCCTGTTGCTGTTCCACTGCTGCTGCAGCCTGTAATGCCTATAAGGACAGCAGTCGATAATATCCCTGTCATGACTGTTTTTGTTTTCCCCATGTTAATCACCCCACTCTCATGATGTAACTATACGAATATATCTTCATAAAGATTCTATTTTTACAAAAAAATAGTCGGGTTACCTAATCTATTCCTTTATAATTAATTTACAGCTTTTTTCGATTAAAAAAGGGGTGGCATTAATGAAAGTGGAAATAACGGTTAACCTTCCAATTGAAGATCATGAAGTTCCCGGCCTGCGCGAGTCAGTCGGTTGGGGAAGACGGGATAAAGACTACCCAGCTTTATTCGAGAGATGTAACTTCTGGGCAGGAGGCCGGGATGAGAATGGCACCCTTGTCGCATTTGGCTATGTTTGCGGAATGGGTTTAGAACACGGTTATGTAGAGGACATCATCGTCCATCCAAGCAATCAAAAACAAGGCATCGGTGTTGAACTTGTCACAGCATTAATTGAAGAAGCAAAACGATTCGGATTGGGGATTTTGACTGTTTCCTTTGACGAGCATAATGCCAACTTTTACAGAACATCTGGATTTACCGTATCATCCGGTGGTGTGCTTTACTTGGACTGACAATGATCCTCCTGCTTTTAAGGCAGGAGGATTATTTTCCCGATGTTTTTTCTGCTTTCCAGCAAGCCATGCGCTTCTTGTCCCTCACTTAATGGGAAGGTAGTTATAGAAGGAAGCAACAGCTTGCCTTCGGCCATTAACTGAAACAGCTCGCCTGCACGACTGACACGGTCCTCCCTTGATTGCAGGACATTCCACAAGTCTCCTCCCGTTAGCGTTTTGCTTGTATCCATCAGCATACGAGGATCAATCAGCGGCGGATTTCCCCCAGCCATTCCGTAAAATACAACCGTACCGCCTACCTTTACTGCGTCAAAGCTTTGCATTAAAGTTGCCCCGACGGCATCATAAACAACATCCGCTCCTTTATTACCTGTCAGTTCCTTTATTGAAGCTGCCCAATTACTGTCATATGTGAGTGTATGGTCCGCTCCCGCTTGTTTCGCTGCTTCGGCCTTGAGCGCTGATGACACAATGGCAATAACACTTGCTCCTTTCCATTTAGCCAATTGAACTAACAACAGTCCGACACCGCCTGCGGCTGAATGAATAACCACTGTATCTCCTTGTTTCACAGAAAAACTGTCGGACACTAAATAGTGGGCTGTCAAACCTTGAAGCAGGACAGCTGAGGCTTCCTCAAAACGAATATCATCAGGAATAGGAATTGCTTTATTAGACGGGACTGCCACTAATTCTGCATTCGCATAGGGTACATCTGCGAATGCAATGCAGTCGCCAATCTTAATACCCTTCACTTTACAGCCAACAGCCTCTACTACTCCCGCCCCTTCGTAGCCTAAGATGTACGGCGGTTCTCCTTCAAGATGATAATTGCCTTTTCTTCTGTAAACATCCGCATAATTTAATCCAATAGCTTTTGTCCTTACTAATACTTCGTCCTCTTGAATAAGCGGATCTGGCACATCCATAAACCGAAGCACTTCCTTGGACCCAAATTCTATAAAGCATAATGCCTTCATCTTGTATCCTCCTTTAAACTGTTCTTATTTCTTACTTTTATTTTATAATGGTAGCATTAATCAAAAAAGCTGAATATATCTATATAAATCATCGGAAATTTCGATTTAGAGGAGTGGAGATATGGAGATTAAACAGTTAATGACATTTAAAACAGCTGCAGAAAACTTAAATTTCACCTTAACCGCTAAGCAGCTCAACTTTGCGCAATCGAGTGTGACTGCCCAAATTAAAAATCTTGAAGCAGAGCTTGGAACGCCGTTGTTTGAACGACTCGGCAAGCGGATTGTTCTGACGGAATCAGGAAAGAAATACAAGCAATATGCAGATGAGATAATCAGACTCTCGGAAGAGGCGCATATATCCATTAATGAAAATACATGGACAGGTAAAATTGTCATTGGTGCTCAAGAAAGCCAATGCACTTACAGGCTTCCGCCAATTTTAAAGACCTTTAAACAGAAATACCCTGATGTGAAGG
>Ga0268255_10001138_pt1 | contig 16148 bp, 9 predicted proteins | sample AgamicOrMarz_FD_200256 | JGI IMG/M metagenome (GOLD analysis project Ga0268255, IMG submission 200256) | Agave microbial communities from Guanajuato, Mexico - Or.Ma.rz (v2) (version 3) | ecosystem: Host-associated > Plants > Phyllosphere > Phylloplane/Leaf | place: Guanajuato, Mexico | collected...
TATATTCATTGAATTCAGCTACTTAAGATGAAGTGGTAAGCCCGCTGATCTATTTATCTTATTATCTTAAGCGATAGCAGACTTTTCGGCTCGGTGAAAGAGGTTGTCTCGTCCATCTACTGAGTCAGTGACATAAGTGGTATCCTCTGCAGCAGTCAATTCATTAATCACTAAAGAAGACTCGGTTCCCCGGGCGGATGGGAAAGGAGATGAAGCAACATCAGTTGTATCAGCTACAGAATCTGATTCAGGTGAGGCTACAAGCCTATCTTCGACTTTCGTTGTTCTTTCTTCTTGCTGTAAAGTGCCATTTCTGCTCTCCAACGACAGAAGTACGAAATTACTAACTAGTCTAGTTGCCATTTCATTTTTCTTTAGTGTGGCATGGGACAGTTTTGTTACCCTAAAGCAGAGAAGGATCAAAGGATGCTTTTGAAAAGGCCGATTTTCGGTATCAATTGCCGGATGAATTCAGTGACAGCCAAAGAAAGGAATTACAAACCAGTGATCTCCGCCTTTATCCAATGAAGCGAAAAGCCTAGTTCTCTGTAAAGCCTTCACGGAGTTCAAGACCGGCATCCACGCTTATTCTTCTCGAGGTTGACTCTTCTCTAGATCTAGAACAAGGACGGGCGCGGCAAGCCATTCTCTTACAGCAGAAGTACATTCTGACTTTCTATTTAAAGAAAGGAAAGACCTGAACACGATTCCGTAACACAGCTAGGCTTAAGGCCAACTACTGGCTATACTGACTACTTACTATTGTTCTAGAGCGGGGAAAGTCTGAAAGAATGTAAAAACAAGTGCCGTCCCCGATTCCTCTTATTGGAGAACTAGTCTAGTAGAAAGAATATTAACCGGCGAATTCCGATAGATAGAGTAGGGCCAAGCCCTTCTAAATCAATTCCAACCTTTCGCCCGGTCGCTAACCTATCTTTTTGAGTCCATGAGAAGAAGAGTCGATCCTTCTCCCCCATCTCGGTGACGTCCAACATCGACGGTTGTGAACTGCTTCACATAGTCCCGAACCGAGCCTGTTGAGACACATTATACTCTGACGGGCAAGGTACTCTACGTTCTCGGGAAGGAACTGAAGCTTTCACTCTTCCCTCCCTAGTCTTGATAGTGCAACGTCCCGCCTCTATGTCTCTGTCGTCGCATAGCATCGCATCATCGGTGAGGTACATGACGCCCGTACTAAATTTCTATTCTTTAAACAAAAGACGGGATTTCTTGTCCATTTCTTTTTTATCTGTCTCCTGTTGCTGGCTCGAACAGCTAATTGCGTAGTTTATAGTGAGAACAAGCCTTTCGGATGACAGCTTTGGTAAGAGAGGGCACGTGCTTTGAGATAGCTAATCCCTCTGAAGCGTGAGCTTGCAAAATGCTAACACTTCGATTGCGTGATTAGGTTTGTGTGAAGTCATGAAAGTGACTCAAAAAGAAGAGAAATTTATAAGATTGGATCTTTCCGTCAAGAACTGCTTGCTGTTCAGGTTTAGGAAGAAGAATGTATGTCTCTATTTCATTTGAGTTAGCCGATATTGCAAGCAACCTCTACCGGGAAAGCATTCGATCCCGCCGAAGATCGAGTTGGAAGAGCAGAGAGGATCTCTCTCAGCTCGATGGCTTCTTTGCCAAAAGTCGCTATAGCTAACGCTACGAGGGGTTTAAAAACCTTGTTACCTTTTTGATATGGGTATGACATAACCAGGTTGCTTGCAAGAGGTTGTTTACAATGCTACGTGAACACCAAAGTGGGGCAGTCGTCGGGTTAGGGGGGCTGAGGACAGTAAGAAGGATTTTTTCCCAGGTCTTGAAGTAAAGTGTGTGTTTGGAAACGGGACATCGTTCTTTCGAGTCCGGAGATTCGACGCACAAGCTCATTTCGTTGAGCCAGGAGAACAAGAGGTTAGTTGATATCGAGGGGTCTATCTATGATGACGATGTTGCTTGCAAGGAAGAGGTTTTTTGAATAGTAAGCCGACGAAGGAAAATTTTTGCTGATTCGGAGAGCTATACTCCTAAAGTCAAGACCGATGAGAGGTGCGACGGTTGTTTACAAATCTCCCGGTGGTTCCGCTGTAGCATGGTTGCGATCCACCATGGCCCATCCTTCTAGTGTACGAGTGCTGCTTTGCTGCTTCTTGGCCTCGCTCTTGCTTTGCAAAGATGGGTCGCAGCCTGGCACTCTCAGTCCCAGAGATTTAATATCCTGGATATTAACTCCTAAACAAAATCAGTTAAGCGGCTTATTGCAATTGTCTTGCAAGCAACCGTAGCAATAGCAACTGAGCCAGCCAAACCAAGCGAAAAACCAAGAAAGCCGCGGCAACAAGCATTCTTGATCTTGTGGGGGACTTCCATAAGAAGAATTGTTATGAAAGAAAGCACTCCATAAAGAACTAACCCGAAGGCGCTGACATGGTGGGCGAGTAAGCCGGCTCAACGGCAGGCTTCTCTGGTGGCGGTATCCCTTACCTGACATCAGTTATCAATCTTTCTTTTGGTCCCGCGGTTGAGTTCTTTTTTATATAGATAGTCGTGTGATTACTTGAATTTTATAGAGTTTCATCTTATTTATCAGAAAGCTAGCGAGGCCGCATCACGTCAGCACTAGCGGGAGACCTATCTTTTCTATTAGATTTAAATTGGAAGTTGGCATGCACAAGCAAGAAAATGGTAGCGTCTAACACGCAAGGGCCTTGCTTCTTTAGGATAAAAGCCATTCTTTTGGGCTTAGTTTACTGCCAGAATTCGGAAAGATTATTGGTTCTTTATGAGCGATGGACTGAAAATGATCTGATTGGTCTTGTTAGGTAGCTCAGCTACAGCTATTGCTATTGCTGTTATGAAACTGTAAGTCTACCCAGAGTTGTTAAATCCTTTCATTCTGAATGATTGTATTGCAATTGTCTTGCAAGCAACCTAGCTTGTTGGGTGGGCACGGTGGGGCGTCGCTTTATTTAAAAGTGAAGGAGTTGTCCCTCAGAGATGAAGGAGCTGTTCGTTCGCCCCAGGTTCTAAAGAACCAGACTGCTTCACTCCAGGCCCGCAGTACTGTGCTATGCTATCCCCCCTCGTAAGGTTTTAGAGGTTGGGGGCACTTCCGGGGAACGGGCCGTGGGCGGGTAGAAAGAAGAGAAGGAACCCGACTTCCCGGGGGGACTGTTCTAGTCTTAGGTAAATCGATTCAGAGGTTGCGCCCTCAATACGCACAAGAATTGTGTTTTAGGGTGAATCACCTGTGAGGTACGAAGGACGTATGGGCAGACTTTTCGTCGGTAGATCACACCGAGCGCTCTTGGTCAATCCTCCGAATGAACAAGCAGACCAAGGAAAGTAAAGTGCTCGCTTATAGTCACACCTGTACCTGTCTTTAGCCCCTGCTCAAGCGTCCCAGCCCTTTTACCGCTCCGTGGGGGTTTGACTACTCAGAAGAGTTAGACTTGGCTTATACGGGCGGACATGTTGTATGGAGATGAGTGTATGGGAGTTCCGATAGAGGGTGGGAGTTTAGAGATTCGAAGACGTGTATCTATCCGTACGAAGCCAGGATGCGTCTGCCTTTGCAAGTGCAGGTGGGTATGAAACGACCCGTGGTTCAAGAGAAAGGTTTCGACGCTGCGGGATTGGCACAAGGCTTTTTGTGGTGGCCTCTAGTGCAAGAAGGAATGCAGATGGGGCCTCAGTAAGCCCTTGACAGTACGTTCGGTTTCTTCTCCCGTCGATTGAGGGCATTTGGTAAAAGGGGAATGGGTGATCGATGAAAGAAATCTACTCCTCAGTCTGATAGTGGTCAGGTCTTATGGCTGTCGGGCAATCGCTCCTAGGCCGTTGAGCATGCCGGTAGTCAATTAAGAGTTCGGAACGACACTAACACATCGGAAAGTTAGCCGTACCGGCTCTTCCCAGCTTCCTAGCTTAGTTGGTAGCTGACCTAACCTACGCTCATCTCACTCCGGTCTTGCTTCTTAGCGCTCCCTGGAATGAAATAGTCTGGTTTGATAGAACCAGGGACGCGGGAACAGACTTTGATATTCTACGATCTGATCTCGTCTATTTAAAATCGTCAACAATCGGAGTTCTCCCGAACAGCTCCTAGTCTTAGTTAGCTCTCCTAGCTGCACTAGAAAAACTATTTATTATAGAAGAGTATGGCATCAGTCAATCTTCTTTGCACGAACATTGAGGGATAAAATAAATAAAGAGTAAGCAAGTAAACTACCGCGTGGGTGATATCTTTACTGAGGTTTTTCCTACCTCCCCTAGCGGGGAGAATGCCTTACTTGGAATCTCAAGCATTCTTTCTTCTTCACTTGCACAAAGCCGCGAATACAGTGCAAAGATTTTATTCTATCTCCTTTGTGCCAGTTTAAGAATCAGTAATCGGATGCTATAGAGGAAGATTCAAAAAGTTAAGATATGCCAACTAGCTCAAGTCCCACAGTTGATTCAATAGCTGTGTTCTCTTTATATCTATCAATGAGGGATTTCCGGACACCAAATGGATCAAAGAACTAATTCTTTTTGGTCTGACTCCCTGGTTCCCATCTTTTGTCCAGAGCTAAAACGAGTTATACAGCCATATTTAGGTAGCAATAACCCCTTTTTCAACCATCTGACGTGGTAACATAAAAAAGATTTTTGGGGTATTTCAGAGGAGCCCAAAGGCTCTCTCTATGAAATCCTACGGTCATATCTTTATCCTAAGGGCTATAGAACTCTCTTTGGCAAGCATTAAGCCGTCGAACTACCGACTCTATAATAAGCTTCTACGTGCTATATTCTCTTCGCCTAACACATTCAACTACCTTTTCTTGCAACAAGTCCGACTGCTGCTCTAATACAGTCTGTTTAGAGTCTCTTTTTATGCGGCTATCGTTCCTGGAAGGTAATTTAAGTTAGCGTACAGCACCCCTCCAACTCGACTACCCCTTAGGCCTCCGGCGCGCACAACAACCAAACCACTTTACTTCTGAAATCTATTCGTTTGGATACTAGTAAGTAAGGCGAAAGAAGGGCGATTGCGCAGCTCAATAGGGCTCCTAAAACGCCTATGAGCTATCGAGACACTGGGAATGTGTATCGCTATTAGTGCCCCATCAGGTGAAAACTTGGACCTCCCCTCTTCGGCCTAAAAGAAAAGACAGACAACCAGTAAGGATACTAGGAGGAGGGAAGCCGGCCATCTGCTTTCTTCCTTTGAATTACTAGGTCTGTGAACTGAGTCATCGGATGCAAAAGGCGCATAGCCGACATCAACGTGAAGTGCAGCCCTTCCATTTTCAGGTCTAGTGCGTCACCCTGACCGGTTAAACCGCGACGATCAAATGCTTTCATATGGTTGGCTGCCTTCGATAGAAACGAAAGGGTGTTCTATTATCTAGATCCAAGCCAAGAATAAGTGAGAGCAAGCTTAAGCACAGAAATCGAATAGGCTGTTCGGGAGCTAAAAGAGATTGGCAATAAGAGTACAGAGATGCCTAGCTTTTTAACAGCAGCAAATCGGCATATCGCTACTTCTATTCTTAGGCATCCTGACATTCCAGGTCCTTCCCGTCCCGAAATTCCTTCTTCTTGATAGCACAGGAATATGACCCGAATTTTTTGCATCACCCCTTCCTTTCCTTTTCTGATCTCAGATGGTACGAGAAGAAAAAGACGCCTGCTACGCTTCCTCCGTCGTCGGCCTTTGGAAATGGTAAATCAGTTCCTTGTCTTCCCCAGCGTCGAAGGTGCGTAGCGCACTATTCGCTTTCAGTAAAGTAGTGTACACCGCCAACAAAGACAAGCAATACAGGGTCTTCAAGGAAGAGGTTAGGTCCAACGCTTCAGAAGTGGCAGCAAAACACTTGGCTAAATCATCATCGGCAGATCAAAGCGCAGTAAATAGAGTCCCAGGTGCAGGAGAGGGAAAGGCGACAAGATCTCAGCAAAATTAACATAGGAGTGATTGAAGCGATTGGACAGAAACGCTCAACTGAGTTTTAGAGAGCAGTTCGAAGAGGAAGGCGAAGCTTTTAGGCTCGTCAGAGGCGATCGGTAGTGAGGCTCGACCATAAGTAGTATAGGCTAAGTAATTAGGTGAGGCCGCTTTCTACTAGTCCGGGTTACCTCAGAGATAGAGTCATTAGGAGAGAAAAAACAACCTAGTTAGTGCACTAACTCAAACCTAGTTCTTGCACGAAATGTCCTGCTAACATAGGGGCACTCCTACTAAGAAAAGCAAGAGCCAATTTATTGGGGTCAAAGGGCTATTCTATTACAAAAGAAGTTATGGACTCGGATATGATGCTGCTCCTTCTAATGAGAGTTCCTTGGGGATATATGAATTGGTGGACATATACAAAACCGACCCTTTTTCTTACACAAGCATTTCTGTACTCAGATCGGTAGATATGAAGGTCTTTCCAAACCTCTTTAGTTAGACAATCAGTTATATACGATTCAACGGACATTCAACAAGATAACCCCGAAACGAGGCAACCCCGTTCACTCCGACAAGAAAGGTGTCAAGTCTGAAAGCCAAGCCTGGGCAAGAAGAGGGAAAGGATACCTGGATTGAAACCCTCGCTCTTGAAGTGAGTCCTCTTCTCTTAGTGGGAGGAAGAGTTATAGTTCAAGCTACCTGAACTAACTGCTTTTCACTCGAATTCAACTTCACTACTCTTAGAGCGAAAAAAGGAGTCGACATCAAAACTTCACTTCTTTCCTAATCAGATTCTAGGGTGTTAGGATGTCCCCCGTGGGGTCATCCGTCCCATCCCACTTGCCATCATAGCGGTGCACCATACTATCTTACCAAACTATGTTATAAAGAGAGTCCGTTTTCTGGCAACATTGTCTGTTTTGAGCGCCCATAGATGTCGAACCTCTTGAATAGCTTCCAATTAATGATTTAGAGGTCACCCTGGCTAGCCCGGATCCGTTTCAGACGCTTACGAAGAAGGCAAAGTCCCCGCTCACTCTGCCAATCAAGGGCTAAACCCGAAGCAAGCCTGAAGCAGTGTAGCAAGACCTTCTATCCCTCCATTGAAGTCAAACCTCTTCATTTACCCTTTGTTTGTCGGACCTGATTTCATAGACAAGTGAAAGGCTGCCATTTCACAAAGGAACTCCGACCTCTCGTCACGCTTGCCGACAACCCGCTTTCTATCCTATCCCCCGAGCACTCAGTGGAAGAAGAGGAATCAAGGCATGCAGTCTCCAATCCAATCTTTGCTCCCGCAGTCAGTCCTTGGGGTGGATCTCCAGGTTCTGGTTCTGCCTCATCTGATAATAGAAGTACCTCTCTCTGTAAGGACTCCATCTCAACATCAATTCGCATTTGATGGCTATTTTACTTTAGAATTTTCATTAACGCCTCCCGCTTGTAGACAGACAGAAAGCAGAAAGAGAGCCCGAGATGCTGACCCGCAGCGAGGAAGGCCCGTCTATCCCGATCGGGAGGATAAGGACTTGTCCTTACTTGAATGTTGACTTAAATGAAGCAGAAACCCGGCAGAAATCTGTATGTGCTGAGAAGTGTCTTTATTAAAAGAAAAAAGATTATGCTCCGTCTGATTGTCGGCAGTATTGTTTGGAAGATTATATATATTATCAAAAGATGATTGGATGGTGTTGCCCGTTGGCCTTTCGTCCTTGCCTGAGGTACGTTGTTCTTATTTGTGACACCCATATGGTTTGTGTCTGACCCTTAATAATGCTTTTCTTGCCATTGTTCATTCTTCTTTAAAGCCGCAAAATGATAGTGAGGCAGCAAGGATCCCTCAGTGGCAGCAGGCCATGTCTGAGGAATTGCCAGTCTTGCAGAAGACGTCGTTCATTACCTTATCAGATAGAGAGGGGTTCAAACCTCTTCCTGACGGAAATACCACTATTGAGAGAAATTCAGACTCACTTGGTATCGATTCTGAGAAAACTTTTGCCCCACTGGCAAAGGTTACTTTTGTACGGGCTCTGATTGCAGTTGCCACGGTGAGAAAGTAGCCTTCGTTCCAGTGAGATGTGGGGAATGCTTTTCTGAAAGGAAAACTAAATGAGGAGGTTTACATGCCCGGGGTGATCAGTTTCTTAACATCTAGTTAGTCGACTCAGAAAGGCGTTGTATGGACTAAAACAAGCAAACTCCGGCTCGAAAGCAAGAAGCAAGGGATGAGCTGCGCGAAAGAACTTTTTTGATAAAGGGGCGCTAACGCTTACCAATTTTATTAACAAAAACAGGAATGTGAGCTTACTACCGCCTGCTACAGATGCTTTACCGATGCCCCTCCCTTACCTTTCTCACTCTATCATTTCATCGATTAGCCTGTGTTACGCGTCTCAGTTACAATCCTAATTGCCCGATTGAGGATTCCACTGCGCCAAGAGAGGCTACATCGACGCTCATTCTCCTCTCATTTCTCCCCCGATTTGAGTTCCATTCAGCCGAGTAAGCCGCCTACTTCTGCTTCTCTTTCTTTTTTATTTCTTAATTCGTCTAACCTCGCTCGACATGTAGGTATCCCAAAACTCCTTGTCCCCTGAGTGTGCGAATCTGATTGAGTAAGGTCTCAACTGCCCAGAGCCTTTTCTTGCTCAGCCGCTAAGAGCTCTTCATAGCGTTTCCAATCCTTTTCCGTCTGCTCGTGCTCGTTGTCGAGCTTCAGAACTATAGGGAGGCCTTTGCCCGACCTGGTGGGCATCTCCTCATATTCTGGTATTCCTTCAAAGGGCATCTCCAAAGCGAGCAGTCCCGCAGAGGTTGGGGTATGGGACGCAGAAGCATAGGGCGTGATAGCAGCAATTGATCCTGATCTGCTTTTATCAAGACCAAGAGCATTCCTACGGGATCGCGATTAAGAACCACCAATGGTGGAGGCAGTTTCTCTTAATCAGCCAGTTGCCAGATTCAAATGCAGATCGAATTGGACCCGTTCCAGATCCTGTTGACTCCAGGTTCTATTTCCGGCACATATTAACGTATTAGAGAGTTTCTTATCTAGAGTCTCTCGACATCTGTGGCTCCCATTTACTTTTTAAGATTAAGTTAAAGAAAACTGGAACCTTGTCCATTTACGAGGTTAGGAATGATAAATTGTCCGTGTCCTTTTTGAGGAATGGTACCTGGGAACTGGTAACGCTATCGGCTGGGAAAGGGTCCGTTGGCTGAGATTCGGATGGAGTCTCGTTTAGTCACTCGCTCGGGTGTATACCCGAAAGTCTAAGCCCGACGGATCCATTGAGAGACACAAGGCTCGTCTTGTAGCGAAGGGATAGACTCAGATGTATGGGATCGACTACCTGGAAATGTTTGCTCTGGTAGCTAAAAGAAAGTCCTCGATGAGAGTGATTCTTGAAGTGGCTGCAAACGACGAACTGGAAGCTCCACCAGTTAGATGTCGACGAATGCTTTCTATAATAGAGAATTTAAGGAAGAAGTTTAAATGACTGTACCCCCCCGCGAAAGGTGCAAAAAAGGGCAAGATGTGGATACCTATTTGCCAAACGGGTTGTACGATTGGTTCGGAAGTCCGGTTTGCTTTTCACCGCCCTTTACTTGAAGCAATACTCCTCATCGCTTCAAGAGGCCTACGGTGGCACAAAGCATTTACCTGGATTATTCCCGGTTCCAATCGCACTCACCAGATCAGGCCTGTCTCATCCCAGCTCACCATAGAAGAGCTATTCAAGTGAAGGATGATCGGGCGAATCGTCTCGTGAAGTTGTATCTCTCATGGTTCACATTGTCTAAGCGGATTTCGCTGGCAAAACCAGTGAGTCGGCAGACTTTTGAATCGAGATTGGCATTGCCTGGGACTCGAACCCGAGGCTGGATGTAATTCAGCTGTTCACTCGTCTTTCTGTGCTTTGCTTTCCCTTGTTCAAATGGTAGGCCTTAACTAACTGCTTCCCCTAAACCCGCTTATTAGTTTTCTAGCCATTCTTCCCCACAGATGCAGGTATCGAATCACCAACTACCAAGTAAGCAGTCTTTTCAGTCAGGAAGAGTCCTATGTTCGGTAGATACCACTGGATGAGGCAGTGGGTAAGCGAGGAGGAGAGTTAGGAGTATGAGCTGCAGTTGTTCACGAATCCGTTTCAGGTTCTCGGGCAAAGGCACTCCCTCGTCTTGTCATATGATATGACGAGGTTTTTTTTCCCTGAGTTGAGTCTATAGAAGCTAGTGAGGAGTGGATTGACTTGTTACTTGTATTGGCATTGTACCAGTACTTCCTCTTTCCATTGCTGGAGTGAGATCAAGTGAAAGCCAGTTATTTGCTCTCTTGCTAAGCTTTTCCTGGGAAAGGAAGTTCTCCTTTTTAAATTTGCGAGCTCTAGCTATATAGCAAGAAAAGAATAAAATAAAGCTATGGAGAGCTTAGGCAAGTTTGAAAACAGGAATCTTGAAAGCTAGCAGTATCTTTTTAGCCAAAGAGGAGAATCTTCTAGCTTGCTCCTCCTTTGTGTATGTATAAACATTTTTTTCCCTTAGCTGTAGTGTTCAGCACTAATGAATGGCATGCTTGTGGGGTAAATCAAAGAAAGCTGCAGTAAACTATTGGATAGAAAGAGTTGAGAAGAAAACTCAAGCCTGGGGATGTTGTATAATAGTTCTTTCTTATAAAAGAGAGAGAACTACCTAATACACACACAATCTAGGCCATGCTATTCCACATTTGTCCGCGACAAGAAGATCCTGCATCGCAGTTGGTGGGTAAAGAAGGATTTTCACTCCGAAGTTCCCCATCCTTTGAGTTGTTCGCGAGCCAATCTGCGACCCTCCCGATAATCCTCACTGTCCAATCTGACGCAAGTAACTCCTGAATCCGTCACTCTTTGATTACTCTAGTAGCCAACTCATAGAAAGATGCAAATAGTCAAGAGCCGCTAAGACCATACCAGTACTGACTGGAGCAGTCGCCCTGAGCATAATCGTGACTCTTAATGCACTGGGGCTGAAAATGGTAATCAACTGACTAGTACAAGTAGGTTTCTCATTGTGGTTTACCTTCTTCTTAATGATTGTAACAGCTTTTATAGGATACGTACTCCCGATGAGCTTTTCAGTAATTACAAGTCGAAAAAGACCCCAAAAGCGGTTGAGGGGCCGCCTTAATTAAATGAGATACCGACGGGCAGACCTCTAAGGATCCGGTAAACAGGGTAGCCCCAGCTTGGGACTGGATTTCATTCTTTTCCTTTGTTAGAGATAGAGGCGAGCTCGTAAGTCAAGTACGGAACGAGCCTTGTGTGCCCCTCCCTTTACTCTAGTCCTTCTTCAACTGCCTTGGCTGGAAGAGATTATATTATGACTGGCATGGCTTGAAGACTAGCCGGGGAAGAGCCTACAAAGAACCATAGCTTTAACTAGGGATTGATCAGTCTGATGGTTCCTAATCTAATTGGCTGCTGCAGATGATTTCACTTCTGGAGCCGACTCAACAGCTTCGATAGTTGATGTAACTTCAGTTTACCTTCTTCTACTGTAGGCCCGTCTCGCTGCTTTTCCAATGCTTCCGGAATCCTTATCTTACATCTCCCACTTCGCCTTAGAAAAAGGGTGAGGTTAATTCTAAAAGCCTTTTATTTATCGATAGTTATTCAAGGTGAAAGAAAGACCCGACTTTGGCCTTTTAAATAACCTTTCATAAGTACTCCAAGGTTTCAAAGTAGGCTTTTGCTGTGGATCTCTAACTCTAATGTCTGGGCCTGTACTAGACTGGTCTCGAGTGCTGTGCTGATGTGACTGTGCTTGACTTAGGCTTTGGCTCTGCTGTTTTGGGTTCTGGTCTTGCCTCCTTGCGACTAAAGGAGATGAGTGAATAGGCAAAGTACCACAGTACAAGGATCGAACTTTCATTTTCCGAATCCGAGACTAGCTAGACTGACTAAAAGAATAGGATGGGAGCTAGTCAGAAGTACGAATGCAGGAAGCTGCAGTGTGCGCCCCGCCCGGTTCATTGGGCTGTTGGCCTACCAAGCACTTGCCCGCAGCTCCTGTGGCTTTTGACTTATTAGTGATTTTGTCCTGCTTCGATAACTCCTTTCTTCCGCACCTGAGAATCTTCCGTACCTGTCTCTGAGAATAGCACCGGACTGAGCACGATAGCAAAAGGATTATAGGTTTGAGCGTGGGCTTTAAATATCCCTTCCTGACGCTCTTTCAAAAGGGATTAGAACGTGGACTGACTACTACAAGATAGAAAGAGGGGTACTTACGAACCAAGGTAACTCTATCACCTGACTCATTTGCTTTTCAAGTTGACTTCGAATCCTTACTTTTTACTTCTTACTTCTAATTCCATTCTGACTCTAGCTCTTGCACGCTGACTTACTTTAAATGAAAGATCCCGCTTTATCACTTAACTGAGGAAGTTAAACCGGAAATAGGAATTCAAATAGGATTGGACTTCAATCTGTAAGTTCCCTTTCCATTCATGTTTTCTATCAAAAATTGTTTTAATTTCTTCTTTCTAAGGACCGGACCAATATACAAAAAAGTATCATGCCACGGCTTAACATGCCTGCCTCTTTCAATGAGCCATTTGAAAATAGAACAAGATTGCCAGCCTTTGAAGGTCATTCTATTGGAGGAGATTAATGGGGAATAGACTTCGAGCATTGATTCATTTTCCGATCTGTCTTTGCCAAAGCTAGAGAAATCATTCAAGCAAGGCGCACTAAAGTCAAGAGCATATTTTTACAGTGTGATAGGCTAGGACATTCAATATATTAGCATCTCAATAACTGAGTGGAAGTGGCTTTGTGAGTACCTAATACGCATATTTTGTAAGGTTAAGAGTGATAACACAGAGCTTTTCAAGCTGGAGAATCAAAATGGCTGTCAGCCAAGAAATAAGCCCCTTTTTTTAAGGCCTAGCATTTTATTTCCCAAGATGGAAAATATCATAAGTAAAGGCAATATGTTGAGTAATTCATATTGCATGCAGTCTTGTAGGATATTTAATACTCTTTCTGCTTCTTTGGGACATTTAGTTTTTTTCCTGTGGCTAAGCAGTTCTTTTGTTTGTAGCTTCTTATGCTTTCATATAAAAGTTTTTCTTTTTTTGAGTCTTGCTAATGACCAAACAAAAAAATGGTTTATGGGGTTCCCTTCTCCAGTTGTTCTGCGACCAATTCATGGCTAATAGGTAGGCTGAGAAAAGGCCCGTTGTAGTTGGGTTCCAGATGGGTCGCACAGCTTTATTGGTGATATGGTGGGGGAGCTGAAAAGATAATGGGCTGAGGTCCCATGCCTAGTGAACTAAAGATAAAGAGTCCAGTGACATCCTCAAGTCAACGAGTTAGGAGCTAATCTCTTTAGTTTAGGTTTATCATCCTCGGTAACAACAACAAGACCACTAAAGCTAGCTAGATCCGACTATTGCTCCTTTCGGTGATAAAGACAGAGTTATTGAGTTTCCTCCCTGGGCATCAATGCCTATTATATAGATGAGAATATCTCCTTTAACTCAAGCAAGAACAGCTTATCCCTCGGATGAACTCCCTTAATTGAATCCCAGGAGGAGAAGAGAAAGGCCTTTAACCGGCAAGCCTATCTTGATATTTCGACTTACCTTCTAACTCTCCCTCTACTCTAACTTTCCATTTCATTCGCTAAGTCCTTCCCGGCCAGAAGTTCCTTAACTTAAATGCAAAATGGACAAAATCGTCTAAAGCACTCTTACTACTAAGACTTAATAGTCCTTAAGGTGATACAGACTAGGAATAGTGTCAGGTTTTCGGGAAAACAGCTTATTCAAGAACAAAGCCTTCTTCCTTTAACTGCAAGAGAGGAATTCCTTTCAAAGCCAAATCGTCCTCTTTCAAGGTAAGAAATCGTTCTCCTTCTCTTCGGTCAGTTCCATCGACTTGCCTTCTTCCTTCTCGAAGTAAAGTCAGAGAATGCGCTCTTAGTTCTTGGGCACTAGAATAAGCCAATAACATAGAATCGTATGTCTGAGTTCGAGAATCGGATGTGAGCGTGAAAAGGGCTGGAGACGAATAGGCTCTTTGATGGGGTATTACTTGGTAACTATAAATTTCATAAGAGAAGAGAGAAAAAAGGGTAAAAAAGGGCATTGCGTCCTTCTCTTTTCCAGTACAAGAGTTCTTATTTTGTGCCCGAGATGAAGGATGGATTGATTGCCCGACGAGAGAGGCAAGAGTTGACTGACCTCCATCCTGCACCGTTCTGCGCCTTTTTGAATGAAGCGCCTAGCTTTGACGCTTTCTTCTTACCCACGCGAGATTGTTACCCAGGTGAGAGCTCCGCGTCCGTCTTGGACTGAGGTATGTACCTCAGTCTTTCAAAGTAATTTCCCAGGAAAAAGAAACTTTTATTTTGAATCAAGAACCTCTTCCAATTTCAAAGAGAAAGAAGAAAAGGTCTTCTGGCCAGGCATACTACTACTAATCGATTCTTTAGCCATTCGTGATCGAATACTTGAGCAGAAGAGTTGTAGCCTACATAACCTACCTCCCAGACCAAGGGAAGAAGGTATCAGATCTATGTAGTTCTTTACCCCTTTTGATAAACCAGTTCCTTTACTTTGAATGAATTCAAAGTAAAGTAATCTGGTAGAAAGGAGCCCGCTTACCCACTCTCCTTTCCCCCTATCGCGTTGGGCCTCGCCTTTTTAAAGGCTACATTCGATTCTGACAACGGGTAAAGCGACTGCCCAGCCCGGACTTTATGCAGGAATCGACCAAAGAAAGAAACTGAAAAATAAAAATGTGGAACGGAATAGCCTACCTAATGAATTGGATTTTTTTAACGATGCTGTCATTTCTCTGCTATAGGTACGTGGGGATTGCCCAATTCCCAAAGCTCTTTTACGATCTCAGGCCAAAGAGGACAATTCCTTGTACCCAAGTACCGGTGGAGGTTACGGAAATGGGAGAGACGATTATCGATGTCTATCTCCCACGCTTCCGTCATGGCCACGTTAACCTTAGCGCCGCAAGAGCCCCAACAGCTTCTTTGTGATTTACATACTGCATGGGAACATGTCCGCCTCTAACTCCTCATGAACCTAAAGAACAACACCAATTGAGCGCAGGTTATTATTCAAAGCACCAACAAGCCGATGATCGTACAAGCGAAAGACCAGACTAATGAACCGAAAGCCCCTCTTTTACTTTGAAGTTCTTTCCAGATACATGGCTTACATACCCGGCTCAACAAACATTCTTGGAAAACAATCGAATCGAGGGTCCGGAGGAGAATTGGCCATTCAATCTTGTGAACTAATCGAGACCGAAATTGGAAAAAGAGATACGAACGAAGAAAAATAACCAATCGATGAAAGAACATGAAACCATTCTGTTTCAATAGAGGTACGAGAAACGGTTGAGGGCAATGAAGTAGGTGAAGTGGTTAAATTTTGCGAGCTGTTCCAACCACTGCTGGATGTGATTCCAAGAGCCAAACGAGAATGAATACCACACAGAAGAGTCAAGACCGGGCTCCCTAATAGAATGTTTAACCGATCCATTCCGGATTGACCGAATTGGTACAGAAGTTGTAACATGGGAAAACTACAGAAAACACGACTTATTTGAATAACCCGGTGACCCACCAATTGTAGAAGTAGGATCTTTGGCAAGCAATAAGCACTTAAATAATACAATTCGAGTGTACCATCTTCTTTCTCATTTCGAAGAAAGGGTGCGGGAGGAAAGGGAAACAACGGGGGGATCCGAATCGGACCTAAATGGAAATGACATGAAAAGTCTTTTTCAAAACCTAGCATTAGGGGCGTTACGACAATATACGAGAGGAATGGAGAAAAACTCGTGATTGGTGTGGAGAAGAAGATCTGTTTATGATATAGTTCAAAAAAGAGTCGTCTCATTTTCTTACTTCTGGCTGAAATAAAGATGATCATATTCGGGAACGAAGAATGGTTTAAGATAATTTCAAATGTTATCCAGTGCGGCGCGTGACCTTTATTTAATTAAGGTAACGGCAACCCCAGCTTTCGCCGGAAGTCCTCATCCGTAAAGTGGGAGTAGAATTCCCGGTAGATTTGATAATTTCTACCGTTCTGGTTTATATCCAGAATGAAGGAACTCAGAGTCCCATCCATGATATGCCGCTGGAAGGCGTGTTCCATCTGGTCCATAGATGGGACCTTACCCTCCAGGAAGTCGTAGACTAC
>Ga0268255_10001142_pt1 | contig 16125 bp, 18 predicted proteins | sample AgamicOrMarz_FD_200256 | JGI IMG/M metagenome (GOLD analysis project Ga0268255, IMG submission 200256) | Agave microbial communities from Guanajuato, Mexico - Or.Ma.rz (v2) (version 3) | ecosystem: Host-associated > Plants > Phyllosphere > Phylloplane/Leaf | place: Guanajuato, Mexico...
CCACATCAAAGGTTGCTCCGCCCCACATTTCAAAAGAGAATAAATCAGGCAAAAGTTTTGCCGTAGGCTCTGCGATATGAAGAATATCTGTTGTCCGCATCCGGGTAGCTAAAAGTGACTGATGAGCATCTCGAAAGGTCGTATCCGTTAATAAAACATGCTTTTGATTCTTCACCCAATCCACAAGTCCCTCAGCACCGAACTGGTCGAGAATTTGCTTTGTCCCCTCTTGATACGGTAATTTATAAGGTACATTAGGAATTCTTGGCTTCGGAAAGACTGGCCTTTTCTTCTTCTCAATCCCAGGGAACCCATTGACTGTTACTGTACCAATGTATGATAACATTTTTGTTCCACGATCTTTGCGAAACGGAAAAATAAACAATTCTGGAGTAGTATCAATAAATGATGTATCATACTCACCATTCCTAAACTTCTCATGCTTTACTACATTCTCTAAGAACGGGATATTAGTTTTAATTCCTCTAATCCTGAACTCTTGCAAATTACGAACCATTTTAGAGGCTGCTTGTTCAAAGGTTAACGCCCAGGTTGAAAGCTTTACTAATAAGGAATCATAATAAGGTGTAATGACGGCACCTTGAAAGCCATTTCCTGCATCCAGTCGTACTCCAAAACCTCCGCCAGAGCGATAGGCCATAATTTTCCCCGTATCAGGCATAAAATTATTAAGAGGGTCTTCGGTTGTTACCCTTGACTGTATAGCAAATCCATTTATTTGTATTCTCTCTTGTGCTGGAATACCGATAATCGGACCATGTAAATCATGGCCTTCTGCTATCAATATTTGCGTTTGAACAATATCGACTCCAGTTACCATCTCTGTTACCGTGTGTTCAACCTGAACCCGTGGATTTACTTCTATAAAATAGAAGTCATTTCCGGAAACAAGAAACTCTACTGTACCTGCATTCAAGTAATCTATATTCTTCATCAATTTTACAGCAGCCTCGCATATCCTTTTTCGTAATTCTTCAGAGATGGAAACACTTGGAGCCACCTCCACTACCTTTTGATGACGTCTTTGGACGGAACAATCGCGGTCATAAAGGTGAACGATATTCCCCTGTTTATCCCCGATAATTTGAACTTCGATATGCTTTGGACTTTCAATTAATTTTTCAAGATAAACTTCGTCATTCCCAAAAGCTGCTTTTGCTTCTGACTTTGCCCTTTCAAAGGCTTCACGGATTTCATCTAAGCGTTTCACAATTCTCATCCCACGGCCGCCTCCGCCAAGGGAAGCCTTTATGATAATAGGCAGCTTGTGTTCTTCTACAAAATCCTCTACCTGACTTACCTCTGTAACTGGTCCTGGACTTCCTGGAATAACTGGTATCCCAGCAAGTTCGGCCTGATGCCTCGCTTTGACCTTATCCCCAAACATATCAAGTTGTGAAATGGTCGGCCCAATAAAAATAATTCCTTCTTCTTTGCATCGCTTGGCAAAATGAATATTTTCTGATAAAAAACCATAACCAGGATGGATGGCGTTAGCACCGCTTTTTTTGGCAATAGCAAGGATGCCATCAATATCCAAATAAGCATCAATTGGTTTTTTTCCTTCCCCAACTAGATAAGCCTCATCAGCCTTGTAACGATGATAGGCACCGGAATCCTCTTTCGAATAAATTGCAACTGTTCGAATATTCAGTTCTGTACATGCGCGAAAAACCCTGATTGCGATTTCGCCTCGATTGGCTACCAACACTTTATTAATTTGTCTTGTCACGAAGAGCACCTCATATACTATGTATTTTTAAAAACGCGAAGAGCAAAAATGTCCTTCGCGTTTTGACTAAATATAGAAAACCTTACCATCCTTTTGTTTAACCCGTTTATCAACTTGTTCCTGATTATTTTTATATTTTTTTTCATATTTATTGAACATGGATACATTTACGAGTATCCCTGTTGCCCCTGCAAGCATTAAGATCGAGGATCCTCCATAACTTATAAATGGCAGTGGCACACCAGTCAGAGGAATAAGTCCTGATACTCCTGCTAGATTGATAAACGTTTGGATCCCAATCATGCTTGAAATACCAAAAGCAAGGAGGCTCCCAAAAGGATCTTTACATTGTAATCCGATATATATCCCTCTTAAAACAATATAAAAGAGGAGAATGATAACGAAACCAACACCCCAAATTCCTAATTCCTCTGCAATTACCGCCATAATAAAGTCTGTATGGGATTCTGGAAGATAGCCAAGTTTTTGAATACTTTTCCCTAGGCCTAATCCATTGACACCACCCGAACCAATTGCGATATAGGAGTTCGCTAGGTGAAAACCTTCATTATTTACGTACTTATCAGTAAATGGATTATCTAATACAGCAAAACGACTTTGTTGTTCGTTAGAAAAAAACTTCCCCCAGGAAACCAAAACAAGCGGCAGTAGAACTATAAGCGCTATTATAAGTAATTTGCCGATACTTTTAAAACTCATCCCAGAGCAAAAAATCATCGTACTAGCGATGGCTATAATAATCGCTGCAGTACCGAAGTCAGGTTGAAAAATGATAAGTGCACATACAATAAAAAGATAGACTAAAGGTGGGAGAACACCTTTGTTAAATTGATTGATATAGGCTTGCTTTTTCGCATAGACGGCTGCCAAATAAATGATAGCTGCAAGCTTGACAAACTCCGATGGTTGAAATAAGAAAGTGCCAATTGAGTACCAGCTTTGCGCATTATTTTTTTCTACCCCAAAAACAAATAATCCTAATAGAGATAAAAGAGAAGCTAGCACAATCAATACCAGAACTTTTTTAAACATCATGATCTTATATGGAATAATTGCTGCGAAAAGGAAGATTACAGTAAAAATGATCAGCCATACTTTTTGTTTTTGATAAAAATAATCAGGTGGATAACCATACCTTTGAACGGCGGAAGCCATACTCGCACTATATATCATTACTAGGCCAAAGGTACACAATAGGGCGATAGTGATAATTAAGGTATAATCATATGATTTCAATATTTTTTTTAGCATTTAAAAGGTCCTCATTTTCAATATTGATTTATATCATTCTATTATAATAGAAAATATACATTATTTCTTGAGGAAAAGTTAATTTGTTACAACAAATTAATATTGAATCGTCACAAAAAAAATGAAAACACTTGCTCAAATAATAACAAAAAAACCCAAACAATGATCAGTGATTGTTTGAGTTCTTTTGCCATTATTTCCTTAACGATGCATCATGAAGTGCTGATAACTCTCTTTCTAATGTATCGAGGATGGCTTTACCATCTTTACTATCTATTAAACCTAATCGAACAGCAAAATCTATTTCTCTAGATAGGCCAAACATTTGTGTATCCAATACCTCTTCATAAAGTGGGCATTGAGGCATCGTGAGATTGTCCATTTGCACTTTGATTAGCCTTAATATTTTTTCAGCGTCAGCCTGTAATAGGGCATATGCTTTTTCCTGGTGATTCACGATCATTTCAGACGCCAACATTAATCCCCCCATTTCAGAGCGATAATTCAACTTATCTATAAATTTTACCGTTTACAAAGGAAAATTGCAAGAACAATGAAGTCTATTTGCTTAAGGAGTTAGTTGACACGGGGCTCTTTGAACGGTATTTTTCTTCTTACACCACCTGATTGTACTATTATGACATTTTGCCAAAAAAAAGTTATACTAATTAGGCAGAGGTTTAGGGGGAATAATAAATGGAAAATATCATTATCATTTCAGGAAGCGTAAAGTATACAATCACACTTGATCCAGGTGTGTGGATTTTTGACGACCGACGAGTTGATTTAACCACCTATTTTTCAACAAAACTAGAGAGTTCTAATTCATTAGAAGAGTATACGAAAGATGTTTCAAAGCATTGGGACCGTGAAATTATGGAGGGTGCGATTTATCCGCCTACATTGAAGTCAGAAAAGAAATATGAAAAAGAAAAAGTATTGACTGGGACCTTCGGTATTCCTATAAGACCTTTTTTAATGAATTCAGAACCTGCTAGTGATGCAGACACTTTTGTTATTCATTGTAACGATGGTGTGTATGAATACCCTCTTGAAACCGCCTATGACTTTATCTTAGGATTCTCAAATAACGGTAAGCCACTAAAGGATGATGGACCTATTCATGTCTATTTTGGCGATGGATCTAATCAACAAAGTCCCATTAAAAACGTTACTGGTTTTACCATAAAATAAGACGGGTGCCTATGGCGCCCGTTTTACTTTATGGATTATTTAAAGTAAATCTGCTGCCAATAATGCTAATCCTGACCTTTCCCCTTTCATTAATTTAACATGTCCCGAAATAGCCTGATCCTTAAACTTTTCCACAACATACGTTAAACCGTTGTTATAGGCATCAAGATAGGGATGGTCAATCTGTTCTGGGTCTCCCATTAAAACTATTTTACTTCCTTCTCCGACACGTGTCAGAATGGTTTTGACTTCATGCTTTGTTAGGTTTTGTGCTTCATCGATAATGATGAACTGTTTTGGTAAACTTCTACCGCGAATATACGTTAATGCTTCCACCTCAATTGATCCCATTCCCGCTAAGATGGCATCAAGTTCACCAGGTTTTTTGGTATTGAAAAGAAATTCAAGATTATCAAAGATTGGTTGCATCCAAGGTCTAAGTTTCTCTTGTTTTTCACCTGGTAAAAATCCTAGGTCCTTTCCAACCGGCACAATCGGTCTAGCCACTAAAAGTTTTTTATATTCCCGAAAATCTTCCGTTTGCATTAATCCCGAAGCAAGTGCTAGCAAAGTTTTCCCTGTACCTGCTTTCCCCGTTAATGTAACTAAATGAATATCCTTCCGTAATAACAATTCAATCGCCATCGTCTGCTGAACATTTCTAGAATGGATGCCCCAAACATGCTCTTGGTTTAATGCTAATTTTTTTACCTTTTTACTTGTTTTGTCCACCATGCCTATTGCTGATGCAGAACTGCCCAGCGAGTCTTTCATTACTAAAAATTGATTTGGATAAAATGGATGATTGGCTATCTCAGAGAGATTTAATTCACCTTTCTCATAAAACCTGCCTAATAATTCGATCGGGAGAAATACTTCAAAAAATCCTGTATAAATATGATCAATTTCTACGACACGGTCGTTTAAAAAATCTTCGGCGTCTAATCCAATTGCATCTGCTTTTACTCTAACGAGAGCATCCTTACTAACTAAAATAACTGCCTTTCCATTTTCCTTGGTTTGTTCTTCTAAAAATAAATTTTTTGCAACAGCAAGGATTCGATTATCATTTGTTTTTTCAATAAATATATCCTGAAGCTCATGAAAGGTACGATGATTCAATTCAATTCTGATAGTCCCTCCGTTCTCAAGAGGGATTTTTTCATGGAGTTTACCTGAAGCCCTTAGGCCATCAATTAATCTGGATACATGTCTTGCATTTCTCCCGACTTCATCCATGTACCTTTTCTTTGAGTCCACTTCTTCAAGAACCACTGCAGGAATAACAACTTCATTATCTTCAAAGGAGAAGAGGGAATACGGGTCTTGTAACAAAACATTTGTATCTAACACGTATATCTTACTCAAAGCAACGCCTCCTGCTTTACTTGTTGTTAGGATTGCGACTTTCAAACAAGCCTATTACTAGATTGGACTTTGGTAAAATATATGTTTATTGGAATAAAGATAGAAGGAGTTCCGCACAATAAATGTTAATGACACCATTTAATACAGATGAAGGTTTATAGCTTAATCCTATGTATGGATAAAGTATTACGGAGGTGGATTTTGGATGAAGAAAACCTTAATGATAACTGCGTTATGTCTTATCATAGCCGGCTGCAGCACAAAAAAGGAGCTGACAAACAATCAGAACGAGAATAATGTTAATGTAAAAAACAGCTACATTGAAAATGTTGACCGAAAATCTGGACAAGAAATCTCCAAACGATTAGTAAAACTTGCAACAAGTGTCCCAAATGTTAAAGATGCGACAGCAGTTGTATTAGGAAGATATGCGATCGTTGGTATTGATGTAAATGCAAAAATTGATCGTTCCCAAGTAGGCTCCATTAAATATTCAGTGGCAGAAAGTTTAAGGAAGGATCCGTATGGTGCCAATGCAGTGGTATTTGCCGATGCGGATACAACACAGCGCTTACAAGAAATACAAACAGATATAAATAAGGGAAGGCCAATACAGGGCATTATGGAGGAACTAGCAGATGTTGCTGGTCGATTGATGCCGGAGATTCCTGGAGATTTAATTACTCCAAGTCCTAAGAATGCCCCGGAAAAACCCGATAAGAAGCTAAAATCAAACGATAAAGATAAGCTAGAAAAAGAGCAAGAAGATCAATCAAATCATTATAAATAGAAAAATGCAGCCCCTAGACACTGGAGTTAGACAGCAAAAAATTTCAAAGATAAATTCTGAGTATAAGAAAAGCTTAGGGATCCCTAAGCTTTTCTTATTGCTTCCATGACTTGATTGTCTAACTTTTGTGCAGCATTTTTGTCATATGTTTTATCATATTGAACTTCAGTGACTATTTTAGACCCATAAAACATGACATCCCTTACCGCTGTAATTTTCACTTGGATTAGAGCGAGCTTTAATGGAACATCCGCTAGACGTTCTTCTTTTACCTGTGCTTCCCCATGAATTGCATATGTAGATTCGTTAGCAATCAAATTAATAACAACTTGCTTGTTTTTATTAATATTTTCAAGGATTCTGGAGCGATTATCTACTGCAAAATAGATGGTACTTTCATTCTTTGCTAGTACCCAGGAAATAGAGCTTACATTTGGACCCCCTGTTTCGTAATCAACCGTTGCCAATGTCACGAACCGCTCTTTTTGAAGTTCATCATATAAAGGTTTAATTAGCTTAGGTTCTACTTGATTTGCCATTTTTACATCCCCTTTAATTATTCCATGTTCCTGTTATTAAAAACAGATATTCTCATATTACTACTATCCCATGCTTTCATCAAATTAATCCAATCGAGACTCTTTTAGTAAAAATAGCCCTAATTGATTATCTACAAAGTTTCTGACATGATATACTAGAGTAAATCATTCGGTTATTAGAATTTGGTGAAGAGGTGTCCAATGAGAGTTAAATGTGTGATTTGCGATAAAATTGAAACGATTGAAGATGAATCGTTTGTGGCCAAACGTCTTCGTAATCGACCTATCCATACATATATGTGTAAAGATTGCAGTTCAAGAATAACTGAAAAAACAAATGCCAGATTTGAAACAGGAAATTTTCGATTATATCGTGCAAAATCGGAAGAAGACGACTGGTAAAATAAAAAGCGGAAGCGCCCGTTTAGTGTCTGTTATAAAAAAAACCATCATGCCCATTCCAAAGCGGAATGAACATGATGGTTTTTTATTTTTCTTCAATTGGGTAGTTCTCATACTTTTCGGGTTCTTGATTTATTTGTTGCAGCATGACTTCAATTAATTCTCGAGGAAAACGAGTTCTTTTCGTTTCTTCCCCTTGTTGATAGGAAACATAATACATGACAACATCTGTTGTTACCTCTATGTTTGAGAGGTTAAGATCCGCTAACATTTCTTCGAAAAGGTTTAATGTATCTCGAGCTGCTGTGTCATCAGGCCGTGCATCGCATACAACCTTAATTGTAAGCCAATTATATAGTGTATCCTGTACGGATTTCATTTAACTAAACCCCCGTTATTTTGCTTCAGCCTGATGCTTTTTCGTTTGATGTAAGCGTATTTTATAAATAATCAATAACACTGCCGCACCTGCGAGTCCTTCCGCGATCGGCAACGCATAAGAAAATATCAACATCACAAAGCATCCGATCAACAGACAAACATAAATCACAATGTTTTTCAAAAGAGGCAATTTTTTTGCAAAGCCTAACTTATATACAATGGCCGCTAAAATTACAATATATACATACTGTAACCACACAGCGGTTTTTACATCTGTTAGTTCAATGAAAAATCTAAGACTAGGAGAGAATCCTTCCATCTTCTTGCACTCCTTTTACTTAACTTTGTTCAGCATATTTTTTCTTTTTAGCAGCTCTTTCACGTTCATTTTTATCAAGAATTTTCTTACGAAGACGAATCGATTCTGGTGTAACCTCACAATATTCGTCATCATTTAAATATTCCAATGACTCTTCTAGTGTCATAATGCGTGGCTTTTTAATAACAGATGTTTGATCTTTGTTAGCTGAACGCACATTTGTCGCCTGTTTCATTTTTGTAATATTAACGGTGATGTCATTTTCACGAGTGTTTTCGCCAACGATCATCCCCTCATAGATTTCTGTACCTGGTTCAACAAAAATGGTTCCACGGTCTTCAACTTGCATGATACCATATGTCGAAGCTTTTCCAGATTCCATTGACACAAGGACACCTTGGTGTCTTCCGCCTACTTGGCCTGGTAACATTGGCTGATAGCTGTCAAAGGTATGATTAATAATTCCATAACCACGTGTCATTGTTAAGAACTCGGTGGTGTAACCTATTAAGCCTCGTGCTGGTACGTTAAAGATTAAGCGTACTTGACCTGTACCATTATTGATCATATCAAGCATTTCGCCTTTGCGGGCACCAATCGATTCCATTACAGAGCCTGTATGCTCTTCTGGTACATCGATTTGAACTCTTTCAACTGGTTCACAACGTACACCATCAATTTCTTTAACGATAACTTCTGGTTTAGAAACTTGAAGTTCATAGCCTTCACGGCGCATGTTTTCAATTAAGATGGATAAATGAAGTTCACCACGTCCAGAAACGATCCATGCATCTGGTGAATCTGTGTTATCTACTCGTAAACTTACGTCTGTTTGCAATTGAGCACGAAGTCTTTCTTCAATCTTCCTTGCAGTTAAATACTTACCTTCTCTACCTGCAAATGGACTGTTGTTTACCACAAATGTCATTTGTAATGTCGGCTCATCAATTCGTAAGATTGGAAGTGCTTCCTGATGTTCGATCGGACAAACCGTTTCACCCACATTGATATCTTCCATTCCTGAAACAGCGATTAAGTCGCCAGCTACAGCCTCTTGGATTTCTTGTCGTTTTAATCCGAAGAAACCGAAAATTTTGGTCACACGGAATTGCTTAACTGAACCATCTAACTTCATCAATGCTACTTGTTGACCAACCTGCATTGTACCGCGGAATACGCGCCCGATTCCAATTCTTCCAACATAATCATTATAATCAAGAAGGGCAACTTGGAATTGTAACGGTTCTTCACGATTGTCAACTGGTGCAGGTATATATTCAACGATTGCATCGTATAAAGATTGCATATTTTCATCTTGCTTTTCTGGATCAGTACTTGCGGTACCATTTATTGCTGAAGCATAAATGACTGGGAATTCAAGTTGGTCCTCATTTGCTTCAAGTTCAATAAATAAATCGATTACTTCATCAATTACTTCTGCAGGTCGTGCGAAGTCACGGTCAATTTTATTAACGACAACAATTGGAGTTAAATTTTGCTCCAATGCCTTTTTAAGAACAAAACGAGTTTGTGGCATACAGCCTTCGTAGGCATCCACTACTAGCAATACCCCATCAACCATTTTCATAATCCGTTCCACTTCTCCGCCAAAGTCAGCGTGTCCTGGAGTATCCAAAATATTGATACGAGTATCTTTGTATTGAATAGCCGTATTCTTAGCGAGGATGGTGATTCCACGCTCTCTTTCTAAGTCATTCGAATCCATTGCACGTTCTTCGACATGTTCGTTAGAACGAAATGTTCCAGATTGTTTCAACAATTGATCTACCAACGTTGTTTTCCCGTGGTCAACGTGGGCAATGATTGCAATATTACGTATATCATTTCTTATATTCAAAAAATTCCACTCCTACCTATATTCTAAAAATAAGTCTATTTATAGTTTCCCATTCACAACTAAAACATTATACCACAAATAAAGTGGAAACCCCTAACCATTTTATTGTAGAATAAAAAATATACAAAAGTTGTGTACGTTTAAACTGGATTTATCAATGAAAAAGGAGTGATAAAGATGAAAAACGTGAAGTGGTCTTTACTTGTTTATGCAATGCTTGCGGCCGCAAGCATCATGGGGATTGGAGTAGCAATAGGCGAAAAAAGCATAATAGGTGCACTGGGCTGTATCGTTGCAATTATTATAATTATGGGAATGGGCTTTAAAACAAAACGAAAAATGCGTGAAAATGGGGAATTATAAAAAAGAAGCCAAGATTGGCTTCTTTTTTACCATTTTCCCTCTTTTAAGTAATCCTTTAAAATGGATTGGTGTAATCCTGGCTTAGCAGCAAATAATGAATCCTGTGAAAGGAAATTCAGGTACTTTCCTCTTAAATTTGTCACTATGCCGCCAAGTTCTTCAATTATTACTGCCCCTGCAGCCACATCCCAAGGTGATAAGCGCATTGAAAGATAGGCGTCAACTCTTCCTGCTGCAACAAACACCATTTCGAGTGCGGCCGAACCATAGGATCTTGTCCCCCTCGCATCTCTCACAAGTGGAATCATTAAATTGTGATCAATACGATGATTTTCCATTACCCATGTCGCATTTAATGCGATGATGGATTCTTTCATAGGTGTTTCCTTTAATGGAACAAGCGGCTTATCATTTAAATAAGCTCCATTTCCCCTCGAGGCATGGTACAATTCGTCATGGACCACATCGTAAATCAGCCCAATCTTTCCTACTCCATTCTCATAAACACCAAGGGAAATCGCAAAGTTTCTTTGTTGATGGATAAAATTCATCGTTCCATCGATTGGGTCAATTAACCAAACAATCCCATCAAGACTATCTAGTGTATCGCCAAATCCTTCTTCACCCATTATTTTATGATTGGGATATACCTCTCTAATTTTATTTATAAAAAATTGTTCAATTTCTTTATCCATATTCGTTACCAAGTCATTAGCGTTTGACTTAGTTTGAATATTTAATGTCTTATCAAAAGACAATCTGATCTTAGCTCCTGCGTCATTTACCCATTCCTTTGCATGAGAATAAATTTGCTCCCAGTTCATAACTCTCCTCCATATACCTTATTTCCTGCCATGATTTCAATGTATGTAGTATGAAGCATGATAAATTAAACAATGTACCTTTAGCTTAATCAAATTGTTGGAACACAGCAACTTTTAGAAGGTCTCCGTTCCACCATGAAAAGGACAATAATAAACGAACCCCCCTCGTATTTGCTGGAGTTCGTTTTAGATTAGTTTAGAATATATTCTATTTCGTTCCATTCTTCTTTATTTCTCCTTGGATAAAAAAACCCTCTTATTTATCAAAGAGCTTTTAAGCGTAATAATTCTTGGCGGATTTTTTCTAATTTTTGTTTGCATTCTTTCATTTTTTTCTCATTCTTTTCCTCGATTGCTTCGAATAAAGTAGCTAATTCATAATCCATTTCTAATCTTAACACTGCTGTTCTTTCCTTTTCGCCTGCTTTTTTAAGTGAGGTATTCATCAATTGTTTCATATTTCTCCTCCCCTTCCTGGATTTAACTCATTTTTCAGATTATTTTTTTACTGTATAATATGAGCCAGGGAGATATGTTGCAACAAATATGTGCTTTAACCTAGAAAGCATCTAACTTCTTGTCTGCTTACTGGTATGCTACAATTAGGGACAAATGTTTAGTTGGAGGTTTATCGTTTATGGGTTTTACAGGATTTACAAAAGAAGATTTTGATGTTTTCTTAATAGATGGTTTAGAGGCTAGAATGGAGGCTTTAAAGGAAACGGTCCGTCCGAAATTGGAGGATGTAGGAGGATATTTTGCGCCATTCCTTTCTTCCTTAACAGATGATGAAATGTTTGTTCATGTAGCTAAACATGCAAGACGTACCATTAATCCACCTAAAGATACATGGGTAGCATTTTCAAATAATCCTCGAGGTTATAAAATGCTCCCCCATTTTCAAATTGGCATGTGGAACACCCATTTATTTATATGGTTTGCTGTTATTTATGAAGCACCCCAAAAAGAGACGATTGCAGCAAGATTTTCAAAAAAATTAGCGAAAATATATAAAGAGACACCAAAGGATTTTGTTTGGTCAGTCGATCATACAAAACCAGAGACAATTGGACATAGTCAATTGTCAAAGGACGAATTAAAGGCGCTTTTTGACCGTCTACAAAATGTAAAGAAAGCAGAATTATTATGCGGCTACACGATTGACAAGGAAAAAGTGATTCAATTAGGTTCTGATGGGTTAATGAAACAAATCGAAGACGTTTTTCAAAAAGTAGCTCCATTATATCGAATCTCACAAAATAGAAAATAAGATAAAAAAACTCCTGAATCAAACGGTTCAGGAGTTTTTTCAACTTATTTCATTTTAATTTTATCCCCGGATGAGGCATCCTTTGCTTTTTTAATGGTTCGATAAGACGAATAACCACTCATTTCTTCAAATTCATTACAAATTGTCTTTTCCTCCGCCTTGCTAGGTACGATTTCTTTAAAGCGACGATAGGCCCTCATTACTTCATCACGGTCAATTCCCTGTTCATATGCCTTTTCTATTGTTTCAAAAAATGCAATTACATCAACAATTTCCTCAGTGCTCCAATGATAATCAATAGGATATTGGTATTCCATTATTTCACCTTCTAACTATTTTAACTAAGGCAATTTTCGCATAGATTGTTGTTTTTCGTATAAGTTCATCAGCCCGTATAACTATATGCTTCATGGCATCTTTTCGTCAAAACTTTTGCAAAAATTGCCTTAAAACTAAGTAAATGACCCATATAAAGCTCCAAAAGCAACAAAGTTTATGAAAAGAGCCTTAACTAAAAAGTATCATATAATTATTTTCCCCACTTTGCACGAATTTGTTCAGCATCAAGAATCATTCGTTCAAATAATTCTTGAACTGAAGGGACATCTTTAATTAATCCCATCACTTGTCCTGCCCATGCAAAGCCTTGTTCAGGCTCACCATCATATATGTAGCGCTGGTTAGCATTTCCGCTTATGAAATCCTTCAGCTGGCCATATCCCCCATTGTTCTTTTCGATCTCAAGAATTTTATCGGTCCAGCTGTTCGCAAGTGCCCGTCCTGGAGTTCCAAGAGTTCTCTTAATGACCACAGTTCCAGATTCATTACCTTCCACTAAGGATTTTTTATATAGCTCGTTTGCATGGACACATTCCTTAGTTGCAATGAATCTTGTACCCATTTCAATCCCTTCTGCACCTAAACTAAGGGCTGCCATAAGTCCTCGGCCATCGCCTATTCCTCCTGAAGCAATGACAGGAATCGAAACGGCATCCACAACTTGAGGCACTAAAACAAGCGTACCGACATCATCACGGCCAAGATGGCCTCCTCCTTCTTGCCCCACCACCATAACAGCATCTGCACCGAGTTCTTCAGCTTTCATCGCCTGCCTTCTGGCCGCAACCAGGACAAGCGTCTTAATTCGTGTGCCTTTTAATTGTTCAAATATTGGGGCGGGATTTCCTCCGGTCATTGAAACGACCGGCACCTCTTCCTCAATTGCTACTTGGAGAAAATCTGCAAATGGTCTGCCATGTTGTCCAATCGCAAAATTAACCCCAAATGGATTATTCGTAAGCTGTTTCACTTTACGTATCTCCGTGCGAAGTTGTTCAGGTTCCGCTAATGACATAGCTGTGATTTGGCCAAGACCGCCCGCATTTGAAACCGCAGCTGCCAACTCAGAATAGGCTAAATAAGCAAGACCTCCTTGAATGATCGGAAATCGAATGTTAAGTAATTCCGTAATACGTGTTTTCCATTCCATTTGAACCCCTCCTAAAAACTTTCTAATTGTTATTTCGTCACTTTAGGGTAATTTTCCTGTTCTAAAGAGAAACTATCGGAAACAGAGTAAGGAATAACATAAATATCTTTGCAAGGAAAGGGAATAGTGCTATAATTCCTTTGTTTATTATTAAATTCGACATAATTAGAGTATTTTCTATAAAGAGGTGTGGTTGTAAATTGTCTCAAAATCAAACACCGCTATTTAGCGGTTTACTAGAACATGCGAAAAAGAACCCAATTCAATTCCATATTCCAGGTCATAAAAAAGGTGCTGGAATTGACCCGGAATTTCGTAACTTTATCGGTGATAATGCTCTGTCTATTGACCTAATAAATATTGGCCCACTAGACGACCTGCATCAACCTAAAGGTATCATCAAACAAGCTCAAGATTTAGCGGCAGAAGCTTTTGGTGCTGACCGAACATTCTTTTCTGTCCAAGGCACAAGCGGAGCCATTATTGCGATGATTATGGCGGTTTGTGGACCAGATGATAAAATCATCGTCCCAAGAAATGTCCATAAATCAATCATGTCTGCGATTGTTTTTTCTGGAGCCATTCCAGTGTTTATCCAGCCCGAAATTGATAAGGAACTAGGGATATCACATGGTATCACTCCAGATGCCGTTGCAAGAGCCTTGAAACAGCATCCAGATGCAAAAGCGGTATTAGTGATCAACCCAACTTATTTTGGAATATCTGGCGATTTAAAAAAGATTGTTGAAATTGCACACTCCTATGATATTCCAGTCCTGGTTGATGAGGCCCATGGGGTTCATATTCATTTTCATGAAGAGCTTCCACTTTCAGCTATGCAGGCTGGTGCCGATATGGCTGCCACTAGTGTCCATAAACTAGGCGGTTCAATGACCCAAAGTTCCATTTTAAATGTAAAAGAAGGCCTTGTTTCCGCCAAACATGTTCAATCCATTCTAAGTATGCTCACTACAACTTCCACTTCGTACTTATTGCTTGCTTCACTTGATGTCGCCCGCAAGCAATTGGCTACAAAGGGAAGGGAATTAATCGATAATACCATTAAGGTAGCACAATCGATTCGCAAAAGAATTAATGAAATTGAACAACTACATTGTATTGGTGAAGAAATTTTAGGGTCAAAAGCTACCTTTGATTACGATCCAACAAAGTTGATTATTTCTGTCAAAGAACTAGGATTAACTGGATATGATGTAGAAAAATGGCTTAGGGAAAAACATAATATCGAAGTGGAACTTTCCGATTTATATAACATCCTTTGTATTATCACACTAGGAGACACAGAACACGAGGCAGACCTACTAGTAAATGCACTTAAAGAATTGGCCGATGAGTGCCAGCACAGGACTGAAAGAATTGAACCTGTAGAAGTCCTTCTTCCTGAAATCCCAGTGCTTGCCTTAACACCAAGAGATGCATTTTATGCAGAAACGGAAGTAATCCCTTTTGAAGAATCAGAAGGCAGAATCATTGCTGAATTTGTTATGGTTTATCCACCAGGTATTCCAATTTTTATTCCTGGAGAGATCATTACCAAGGAAAATCTCCATTACATCCGGAAAAACCTCGAAGCAGGCCTCCCTGTCCAAGGGCCGGAAGATGATGAAATCAAGTCGCTTCTCGTAATTAAAGAGTATAAGGCAATAAAATAGAACAAAAATACAGGATTCCAATTTGGAATCCTGTTTTATTTATATTTACAATTATTTATTTTCCTCTTTATGATGATCTTCGCAACAATTGCATTTAGAATAAAGCACCGTTACTTTTTCATCTTCAAAATGATCAATAGTAGAATTACATGTTTGGCATACTAAAGTACCCATCTGCTCAATCCCCTTTTCATAATTGAATGTCCACAAAACGAAGTATTGTTATATCTTTAATCAAATAATAATATATCACATTAGAAAAATCAAGCCCAAATTGTATGTCACATTTAAAATATATTTATATAATAGGATGAATTAAGACTCCTTGTTGATTGTTCCACTATGTTGATTGAAGGGGAAATTAACGGGCGAGTTTAGATGCAATAAAAAAAGGCCTGAATAGGCCTCTTCTTGAATAATTACTCATACTGGGTAACAAAAGGGATGGATGGAAGTGTTTCACTGAAAAAATCAGCTAAATCTGCAGCCTGCTGTTGATCAGGGATACGGAATACGGTTTGAAGGTAATCAATATCTTCAATATCTTTGGGGTCAAGGAGAGTGGAGCGGCCTGTTTGCATGCAGACAACCAACGGCTTACCAAAAAACATATTTGTGTAAATAATACCG
>Ga0268255_10001163_pt1 | contig 15961 bp, 12 predicted proteins | sample AgamicOrMarz_FD_200256 | JGI IMG/M metagenome (GOLD analysis project Ga0268255, IMG submission 200256) | Agave microbial communities from Guanajuato, Mexico - Or.Ma.rz (v2) (version 3) | ecosystem: Host-associated > Plants > Phyllosphere > Phylloplane/Leaf | place: Guanajuato, Mexico...
ATAGCCAATATACGTTTGGAACAAACATACTGACTAAAATCATGACCATAAAAAGCATGGGTAAACCATTCCAGACTTCAACCAAACGTTGTCCTAATAAATCTACCCAGCCTCCATAGTAACCTTGAATGGCGCCTACGGTAATTCCAAATAAAGCGGAACAAAAGGTTAAAGCTAAACCGAAAAGTAACGATACTCTTAAGCCATAAAGAATGCGGGCAAAAACATCCCTTCCTTGATCATCTGTTCCCAACCAGTTTTGCTTGGAAGGTGGTGACGGCACAGGAACGGCCAAGTCTAAATTGGGTGTTTGATATGAAAATTGAATAAGCGGCCAAACTGCCCATCCTTTAGCCTCAATAAGCGCTTGTACGGCGGGGTCTTTATAATCAGCTTCTGTTTCAAACACGCCGCCAAACGCAGTTTCAGGATAAGTTTTTAACACGGGTAAATAGTAAGAATCTTCATACTTCACTAACAGCGGTTTATCGTTAGCAATTAACTCCGCAGCTAAGGATAAAACCAAAATCAGACTAAATAAAATAAAGCTGGCCCAGCCCAATTTATGCTGCCTAAAACGCTGTAATCGTGTACGCACAATCAGAGACATTACTTGCCTCCTTGTGCGTCAAAGTGAATTCTTGGATCAATCCATTGGTACAACACATCACATATGAGACGTAAAATTAGGCTAAATAAAGTAAAGAAAAATAAAACCCCAAAAATAACAGGATAGTCACGCTGGACAATTGCTTCAAAGCCCAACAAACCCACCCCGTCTAAATGGAAAATAATTTCTACAAACAGGTTACCTACAAAGAAAATGCCCGCTAACACTTCTGGCAAGCCTGCGAGCACAACTAAAATGGCATTACGAAAAACATGCCTATATAAAACTTGCTGGCTGTTCAACCCTTTTGCATAGGCTGCCAAAACGTATGGTTTATTGAGTTCTTCTAAAAATGAGTATTTAGTTAAATAGGTTAAACTGGCAAAACCGCCTAATACCATGGTAATCAGTGGCAAAGTCATATGCCATAAATAATCGGTAACTTTGCCCCAAAGGCTAAGTTGATGAAAATTATCTGATACTAAATTTTGCAATGGGAACCATTGAAAATAAGAGCCCCCTGCAAAAAAAACAACTAACAAAATGGCAAATACAAAACTTGGTACAGCATACCCAACCACAAGAACTAAAGAAGTAGATCGATCAAACCAAGAACCTTGTTGTCTTGCCTTCTTAATTCCAAGCGGAATAGAAATTAAATAAATTAGAAAAGTACTTATCAGCCCAAGCGAAATAGAAACAGGCACTTTTTCCCACAACAATTGCACGACTGGTTTATCTTTAAAAAAACTCTGTCCAAAATCTAAAGTTAGATAGCCTTTTAACATCAAGAAAAACCGTTCAGGGGCAGAACGATCAAAGCCGTACTGTGCTTTAATTTGTTCAACCATTTCAGGGCTTAAACCTTGAGCACCTTGATAATAAGTTTCTGCACTCAATGCACGACCAATTCCCAAATCACTTTGTGCCTGATGTATTGCTTGCTCAACTGGCCCACCTGGTGCAATTTGCACAACCACAAAGTTAATCAATAAAATGAAAAACAATGTGGGAATCATTAAAAGAAGTCGCTTGAGAATATATGAACCCATATAACAGGATTTCCTTTATGGCAGGTGCTTTTTATTGTTGATGTAAATATTTGGCAACTGTTTTGGCTTTGTTTGCATCACTCCACCAATATTCTATTCCAGAAGAAAGTGCTGGTTTAACTTTAGGTTGTTGATACATATTCCAATAAGCATACCAGTTTTCACCTTTACCATAGGTCGGGATTTGATAATAACCAGCTCTAAGCAATCGATCGAGAATGCGAGTATAAATAATCTGTTGTTCACGACTTTTACTCGCAACGAGTTTTGAAATCACTTGATCAATTACTGGGTTTCGAATTCCAGCATAATTGTAATTTCCATCCTGAGCTGCGGCGATACTTCCCCAGAACTGTGTTTGTTCATTGCCCGGATTGAGAGACTGCGGCAAATTCATCGTAGTCATATCAAAATCGTAACGGCGAGTTCGTTCTAAATATTGTGGAGCATCGACCTGACGCAAATTGACCGCAATACCTAACTTTTTTAGGTTACGAATAAAAGGTAGAAGTGTTCGTTGTTTACCATCTTGCTGAATTAGAAACTCTAGCTGGACTTTTTTCCCTTCTGGTGTAAATAACTGTCCTTCTTTAACTTTATAGCCAGCCTGTATGAGTAATTGTCTGGCTGTTAACAAGTTCTGGCGGTTGAACCCACTTGCATCCGACACTGGATATTTCCAGTCGGCTAAAACACCTTGTTGCATGAGTGGAGATAACTTAGGCAATAACGGTTTTAATAACTCTAATTCAGTTTTTGAAGGTCGCCCTGTTGCCGCTAATTCACTATTTTCAAAATAACTTTGAAGACGTTGATATTGTCCATAAAACAAAGCTTTATTTTGCCATTCAAAGTCATAGGCATAGGTTAAGGCTTGTCTAAAACGAATATCATTTAAAGGTTTTCGTCTGGTGTTAAAAACATAACTTTCAGTGGCAATCGGATTATGATGACGAAATTTATATTGAGTAACCAGTCCTGCTTTTACGGCTGGAAAACGATAATCTGTTACCCATTTTTTTGGGTTAGTTTCTTCATGCAAAGTGTATTGCCCAGATTTAAATCCTTCAAAAGCAATATCCCAATTTCGATAATAGACATATTTTAATCGGTCAAAATTATAACGCCCCTTGTTAATAGGCAAATCTTTTGCCCAATAATTTGGGTTTCTTTTATAACTAATGCTTCTACCTGCATCAACTCGTTCAACTACATATGGCCCCGAACCAATAATCGGTTGTAGGGTAATTCGGCTAAAATCTCTTTTTTGCCAATCTGCTTTTGAATAAATCGGTAAGGTTGCCAAAATGAATGGCATTTTAGGGTTGTGGGTAGACTTAAAACTAAACTTTACTTGATGGGCATTTATTACTTCTGTTTTTGCCAAATCAGCAAGGTACATCTGTAAGCCTAAATTAGACTTCGTCTGATAGACATCAAAACTAAATTTAACATCTGCCGCAGTGACTGGCTGTCCATTACTAAAATGAGCCTTAGGGTTTAAATAGAAAGTAACAGACTGCGTTTTTTCTGGGTCATAACTCACTTTTTCAGCCAAAAGAGGATATAAAACTCCGACCTCATCTAGCGACTGCGTCATTAAAGTATCAAAAAGATAATTAACGCCTTCTGTCGCATTCCCCTTACCATTCATACTATTGAGGTTATCAAAAGTTCCTTGAGCGGCCTGACTTAACAGACCACCTTTAGGGGCATTCGGGTTTGCATATGGCATCGCCATCATTCCTAAATATTTAGGCTTAGAATGAATCGCTATGTATGAAGTGGTTTGCTGTGCAGAAAAAACTGCATGCGAAACGACACTGAGCCCGACTAGAAGGCTCAGTTGAAAAGAGGATTTACGCATAAGTTGCTAATTATTTTATAAATTAGGCACTTTAATAACATCACCAATGCGAAGCTGAGTAGAAGGTGTCAAATTATTCAGCTCAGCTAAGAAATTGGTTTCTAAACCATATTTGCTAGCAAGGCCAATTAATGTATCACCACGCTTTACTTTGTATTCCACAACAGTTTTTGGAATCACAATATTTTGGCCGCGCTGTAAATTAGCACTCGCTTTTAAGGCATTCATTTCAGCAAGTTCACGCACTGAAATGCCTGCACGATTCGCAATACTATTTAAAGACTCACCAGATTTCACAGTATATTTTTCAGTGTTTTTACCAGCAGCAACTGTTTTAGTTGAAGACTTGGTATCTACTTTAGCTGTTTCTACTGTAGGTACATCACCTGTTAGCTTTAAACGTTGCCCTACACGAACGCTACTGGTGCGTGAAAGACCGTTTAATGAAGCAAGGTAGTCCAATTGCAAGTGGTAGCGATTAGCAATATTACCTAAGCTATCACCAGATTTGACTGTATAAGTTTCTGGTGTTTCTTCTTTAGTATTTTTAGAAGATTTAGTTGGTGCTTCTTCAACCGTACCTGTAAGTTTTAAACGTTGACCAGCACGTAAACCAGCCGTACGAGACAAACCATTTAAGTCAGCCAAATAACCTGTTTGCAAGTTATATTTACTCGCAATCGCGTTTAGGCTATCTCCAGACTGTACAACGTATTGTTCTGGAACACTTAAGCCAGCTGGTACTTTTAAAGTTTGACCAAGCTGTACATGGCTATTTGCTTTTAAGTTATTTAACTCGGCTAATTCAGCTAGGCTAATTTTTGATTTCGTTGCAATACTCGATAAAGTATCACCGCGCTGTACTTTATAGCCTTCTGTTTTATAAGAAACACTTAGCGACGCTTTCTCAGATTTACTAGAAGTCTTAGTTTCAGCAACTTCGTCTACCGAAATATCTTGTGTAGGCACATTAATTTTTTGGCCTACCATCAAGTTACTACCAGCCGTTAAACCTGGCGTTAATTCAGCAAGTTCCTGATTAGAGAGCGCGTAACGATCTGCAATCAATTTAAGATATTCACCACGCTTCACAGTATAGCTTTTAGTCGCTATACGTTTTGCATTTGCCTGAACTGCTTTCGGCTCGGCTTTAGCACTTGAACGGCTATTCTTCGGCTCTTTTAACTGTAGTTTTTGCCCAACAAACAGACCATCTGTCACTGATAAATCGTTATATTCAGCCAATTGTTTTACTGACAAATTAAACTGATTCGCTACACCGCTTAAACTGTCGTTAGCCTCAACGACATACACATCTGGTTTAGCCGTACTTTTAGAAGTAGTTTGAGTTTCTTGTGGTTTTGCATCATAAAGATAAAGCGTTGACCCTACATATAACGTCTTTTCAGGGTCAATCTGGTTCCACTTAGCAACATCGCGCCAGTTCACGCCGTTTTTCATTGCAATAACAGCTAAAGTATCACCCGGTAAAACAGTATAGGTACTACGCTTGCCTTTAGGTTGCACAACCACGACATCAGTATCAGTCTTGATGTAAGGTTTATCTTTATTGCGCTGTCCATCTTCAGAGTTAGCTACACTCACGTCTTCAGCTAAAGTTTTTGGATAAGCAAAACCTCTACTCACCTCTTTACCTTGTTGCTCTGCAACTGACTGGCTCGTCTGAATTGCGGTTAACCTAATTTTGCCATCATACGGATCGACAATTTCAGTTCCTTTAGGCGCGATTGCTTTTAACTCAGCAACGACTTGATCTTTTTCGGCTTGAGTTGCTTGGGGTTGTAAAGCTTGATCTACAGTCTCTTTTTCACCTTCAGCACGAACTGCCGCTAAAATCTTTTCACGTTCAGAAGCCGAAATTGGTGGCTCCATCTTAACAGGCTTCGTAATGTTAGCTGCATTGGTCACAGCTACAGGAATACGCGGAGCACTTGGTACATCCGCCGATGCAGCAAAGGCAGCTAATGCATCGGAACCACGTGGTGTAGATTTTGAAGGAGTTGAACTGGTCTTCACTGGCGAAGAAGGTTTAACTGGCTGAACTTGCGTTGTAGGCGTTGTTCTTGTTGTTACTGTAGTAGAAGGACTAACAGTTGTAGGTGTAGACGGTGAAGTTGTATTTGCCCACCAACCTGAGCTACCACCCGTTTTTTTCCCTTTTAATTTATTATCAATTGAAGGACTTAAATCTGCTGGAATCAAAATACGCATTGGACTCGCAGGGTCTACTGCTTCACCACGATATCCTGGGTTCAATGCATAAAGTTCTGCACGGCTTAATCCTGCTGTAGAAGCAATTTCATTTAAAGTTAAAGGCGCAGATAAAGTCACTTCACGGAAATGAGGTCTATTTGCAATCGGTGGTAGTTCTACACCATAAGCCTTCGGATTTTTAATAATTTGAGCAACAGCTAAGAAACGTGGAACATAGTTCATTGTTTCTTGAGGGAGTTTTAAAGACCAATAGTCGGTTGGTAAACCAGCAGCTTGGTTGCGGTTAATCGCCTGTTGAATACGTCCTGGACCAGCATTATAAGCCGCTAAAGCAAGTTCCCAAGAACCAAATTGATTATAGAGGCTTCCTAAAAACTCATAAGCTGCGCGAGTCGACTCAACCACATCTCGACGCCCATCATACATACCAGTTTGCTTTAAGCCATAAATACGACCAGTACTCGGAATAAACTGCCATAGTCCTGCCGCTGCTGCACTACTTGTTGCAGCTGGGTCATAAGAACTTTCAATTACTGGTAATAACGCAAGTTCTGTCGGTAGTCCACGGCGTTCAGCTTCTTTAACCGTATGATACAAATAACGACTTGCGCGGGCACTTAAGCGATCAAGGTAAGGCTGACGAGAAATAAACCAACTACGCTGAGCTTCAATACGAGAATCCCAATGGTTCAAATCCATTTTGAAACCAACGGACATACGCTTCCAGACATCACCATGCTTTAAAATAAGCAGACGATCGCCTTCTACAGCACGCATATCGGTTGCTGAAAGTAAGTCTTCTAAAGAGTCAAGACTACTTGCATCTAAATAACCTGCGCCGCTGACCTGTTTTGATTTTGAGGTTTTTGCAGATTGTGGAGTCGATGAACAGCCTGTTGTAATACCCAACGCAGCTAAAGCAGAGCTAAGTACGGTAATTTTAAACAATGATGCCGCAGATGGCTGCCACACAAATGTGGTTGGTTTATACATAAAAACTTCCAAACAACTCGCGTAATATTTTTTGGGGTCTGCCCACAAACCCTAGGTCTTCGATGCCATTGTAGTAAAGCATGCAGGATAGACAAGGCAATAATTTAATGTCATTTGCATGGAAATGTTACAAGAAATTAAAAAAACCTTGCTTCGTAACGATGGAACCGAACTTTTTGCGTATACAATACACCATATTCAGTTCTTTTTCTTTTAGTTTAGGTTTCGATTTATGTCTCAAACAATCACACTGTATGTTGATGGTGCATGTCGTGGCAATCCAGGTTTAGGTGGTTGGGGCGCATATGTCATTACTGAGCAGGGTGAGCATAAATTATTTGGCGGTGAACCTGAGACAACCAATAACCGCATGGAGCTCACTGCTGCCATTGAAGGCGTTTCATTTTGTCCACCCGATGCTCATTTAATTATCTGGACAGATTCAAATTATGTGAAGCAAGGCATTACTGAATGGATTCATGGCTGGAAAAAGAAAAACTGGAAAGATGTAAAAAATCCTGACCTTTGGCAAAAATTAGATGCTGTATGTGCAGGCCGAAATATTGAGTGGAACTGGATTAAAGGCCATGCTGGACATGCTGGCAATGAAATGGCCGATGAGCTTGCAAATATCGGAGCCGATCAAACTGCATTGCAAAAAAAAACAGTTCAAGCGACTGCCCTGCAAGATATAAAAAAGCCTGAACAGGATTGGTTACTTGATGACCCTTTTGGGTTTGATATGGCAGAAGTAGCCGAAGAAGATAATATTGATCTTGAACAGCCCGAAGAAATTGAGATGATTATTGTGGACGAAGAAGTTATTGAAGTTGAAGCTGCTGAGCCAGAAAGTAAGCAACCCGTTAATAATATTCATCCTCAAATTGTTGTGACCGAAGCCAAATTACAATTACAAGGGCCTCGACAACTGATTCTCGATACGGAAACCACTGGTTTTTATTTCCAAGATGGCGATCGAATTATCGAGGTGGGTGCTATTGAAATGATTAACCGGAAACTCACCGGTAGCTCAATTCATATTTATATTAACCCACAAAAACCAGTGGGTGACTCAGAAAATATCCATGGTATCAGTGATAATTTCTTAAAAGATAAACCGCTCTATGCAGAAATTGCTGACACGCTCTTTGATTATCTAAAAGGCGCAGAGATTATTGCCCATAACGCGACCTTCGATATGAACTTCCTTGATATGGAGTTTAGACGCGCTGGCCTGCCTGCGCTTTCTGAAGTGTGCGAGGTGACAGATACTTTAGCTTTAGCGAAAAGCAAACATCCAGGACAAAAAAACTCGCTTGATGCTCTTGTAAGACGTTATGAAATTCCAGCACGAGACCGTACTTTCCACGGTGCATTACTCGATGCTGAAATTCTTTCAGACGTTTATCTGGCAATGACAGGTGGACAGGTTTCTTTTGATATAGATGCTTTATCCCAAAGTGAAAATAGCCAGAACACAACAAATAAAACTAGGGTTCAAATTGATCTACCCGTTATTTTCCCTTCCGAAGACGAGTTAAATATACATGAGACTTGGGTCAAAGAATTTGAGGAAAAACATGGAGAACCTTGCCTTTTTGCAAAATAAATTTTTGATTCTTTAGCGTTTTTAGCTTTTCCCCTTTGTAAGTTAAGTTATATTAGTCACATAGATTTTTAGCTCAAATTACCGAGCATGACGAATATAACAATTGATTTTTTTTGCAAAGGGGAACGTTTATGTCTGAGCAGACTTCGATTCATTTCGATCCAACAGCTTTACTCATCATTAAACATGAAATTGATCGTTCAATAAAACTGGTTGAAGGTGCAGTAAGCACTTTAATTGAAGAACAAGCACTCCCTTTTGGTATTGATGATGCATTAGAACAATTTAAGCAATGCACTCAAGTCCTACGTTTAATTGATATCCCCTATCTTGCAAAAATCACTCAATATTCAACTGAGCTGATGCAAAAAATTATTGCTAAACCAACGCAAATTAATACCGACGATGTCATTGCTCTGAGTGAAGGCACGACCATGGTAAAACGATATATTGATTTTATCTGTTTGCGTGAATTACAAGTCCCTCAGTTTCTACTGAATACTTTAAATAATTTAGAATTAGCTTTAAATAAACCACTGACCTCTTCTGGACAAGCGATTGCTCCTTTACTTGCAAATGCTTCGCTTGACCTTCCATTCCCAGAAGTATTCATTAATGAAAAAACTCAGTTTATTCATCAACTCTATAAACTATCTCTGCATCAATTTTTAAACAAGACTGAATCTACTCATCATTATCAAGCTTTTAAACTGATTGCTACCTATTTGGTCAGCATGGCAAACCATCAGCCAAGCCAACAATATTGGCAACTCGTAAATTATGCTTTCAACCATATAGATAATCTGCTTTTAAATGATTCACGCCAACGTGTACTCATTAATATTGAAAGCTATATAGGTCAGTTCTTAGCAACTCCGGAAACTTTTAAGCCCGATTTGGCGGCACTTGCAGATATTTTAAGTATAGTGATCGCTCAAGAAGATGAGGTTGCCTACCAGATTCGCAACCAACTTCATATAGGTGATGAAATACCAACAGACACACAACTACTGGTTTTAAGCCGCCATCTTTTTGGTCCTGACTTCGACACTATGCACGCAGTCAGCCAATTAATTTTGGGCGAAATGAACAAAGTGCGTAACGATATTGAATATAACTATCAAAATATGTCGACTGAAAAAGCACAACAATTGCAAACGAGTCTTTTACAGCTCGCATATACATTCAAACTACTTAACCTTGATGAAGCCTCAGCTGAACTTTCTCAACAAGCTAGCAGTTTAAGTCAGCTCAATATATTAAGTAATGAAAACTATGCACAACAGCTCATGAATAGCATTTTGTCTGCCATGAACTCAATTGGTATTTTGGTACGCCAATATACGTCTAGTCGTTTACAACTTCACGTGAATAACACGAATATTTCCTTAGACCGACTTGATGAGGCACATCAAGCCTTACTCACCGAGACAAAAAATTTAATCGATTTCATTTGCCAGAGTCTTACGTTATATGCAAATGATCAGACACAAAATATTGAAGCAATTGCAGGTTCATTAAAAGAGCTAGCGGGTGCAGCAGAATTTTTAGGAAGCACGATTCAACAACATGCCTTACTTCAAACTGCTCAATTTGTTCAAGAGCAACTTGAACAAAACCTGTCTTTTAATACAGACCAAATTCACTGTATTTTTAACGTATTAGCGGGCCTTGACATGTTGGTTGACAATTTAAAAAATAAACAACCTGTTCTACAATCCATGTTTAATGTAGCATTGTCGAGTAGTCAACAACTTCAAGAAAAGGCAGCTTAATGTCTGAATTATCACTTGCTTATATTTTCCATCATCAACAATTACTGGTTGACCAAAACCTTCAACTACCCAAAGTCGAAAAGTTAGCAAGTGATTTACTTTTCACTCATGATGAGCAGGTCATTGCACGTGATTTGCTTGCTGAGGAACCCATCCCCGAAGGCTTACAACTTGTTCCAATTCGACAGCTTATTACAAGTTGGTCTAAAGAACAGTTCTTACAAGCAAGCCGCGCTGTACAGTTACTTGAATGGCGACGTAATCATAAGTTTTGTAGCCACTGCGGACATCCGACAGAAGTTCATCCAACTGAATATGCAATGGTGTGTCCTTCTTGTCGCTATCACCAATATCCTCGTGTAAACCCGTGCATTATTACGGTCATTACTCGAGGTGATGATGAAATCTTGTTGGCGAAATCAGTCCACAACAAAACCAACATGTATGGCTTAATTGCAGGTTTTGTTGAGGTCGGTGAAACTCTTGAAGAAGCTGTACAACGTGAAGCTTTTGAAGAAGTAGGCCTACGACTCAAAAATGTTCAATATATGTCAAGCCAACCTTGGCCTTTCCCAAGTAACCTTATGGTTGCGTTTAGAGCAGAATATGAGTCTGGTGAAATTAAGCTACAAGAAGAAGAAATTGCAGATGCACAATTCTTCAAAATTGATCAATTACCTGAAATTCCATTTAAAGGTAGTATTGCTCATTCAATGATTATGCAAATTACCCAAGCTGGGTAATCTGTTGTGTTTTAAGCGAGAGTATCGCTTAAAACACTTCTTCAAGAAAATGTAAAATCGTTCTTTTAGTCCTGAAATAATGACTAATAAAACTAGAAAGACTGGCCAAAATTGTAATATGTCCAGTTTTTGGAATCACGGCAATATGACTGTGATTTCCACTTTGTCTTAAAGCCCGGTCCAAATCTAAAGTATTTTCTTTGCCTACAAGCTGATCATTTTCAGCCATAAGTAAATAATGTTTAATACTATTTTGTTTAACGAAATAGTATGGCATCACCTCTTGATAAGAAATACTTTGGTCAAAAGCATCTTCGGCAAGTGGATCGCCCTTATAATCAAAATGATATGGGCCTGCTAAACCAAAAATCGCCTTGATATTGCCCAAACATTGAATAGTGTTTGGTTTAGGATGATAAACAGCAGACATGACATTAAATGCTCCTGCCGAATGCCCCATAAGTACAATATTTTCTGTAGAGATTTCTAGTTTATCTTGGTTTTGATGCAAATAATTCAATGCCTGAGTCAGGTCATCAACAAAACTTGGAAAAATATTTTTAGGCGCTAGCTGGTAGTTAATCACAGCAACGTCATAACCTTCTTTGGCAAATGACTCACCAATAAAAAGATAATCTCGTTTATTACCATGCTGCCAAGCCCCACCATGCACAAAAACAATGAGAGGCTGATGAGATAGCTTTTTAACAGATCGATAAATATCTAAACGGTGGCGAGGCTTTAGGCCATAACGAACATTTGGAACCTGTTCAAAACCATCTTTTGGCGTAAAACGGTTTAAAGCAAAACTCCCCAAATCATACAGGCGGAACTCTTTATAGAGAGTTCGCGCCTGTTCAATTCTGCTTTGTAGTTGTTCAATCAGATTCATATATTACTGTGCAGTCGAAGCAGGATCTGTTTGATCAGGATCAATTGCAACAGGTGTTTGAACTGTTGGCTGAGCAATGACGTTATTAATAATTGGTGTAGTCGTTGTGCTACCAGTACTCGCTGCTGGAGCAGGCGCCAAATCAACATTATCAATTAAAGTAACAATTTTGGTAACGTTACCAACGTTTTGTAAGACGCTATTTAAATCGTTAATTTCAGCTGTATTTAAACGACCCATTACATAAAGTACGCCGTCTTCGGTATGGACAAGAACCTTACTATCAGAAACCACAGGTGCCTTCATTAAAAGAGCACGTGTATTTGCTGTTACACCCGCATCTTGCATGATGGTGTTATAGCTAACCTTGTTACCCACCGTAATATAGTTATGTACGGCTTTCACATCACTCATGGCTTTAAGATTGTCTTCTGCCAATTGTTTCAAGTACGGATCTGGCACTTGGCCAGTTAATAAAACTGTACTGTGGAAGCTTTCGATATTAATACGTGACTGCTTGAAACGTTGATCAAGTTTATAAATATTGATATTTGCTGTACGTTTAATTGAAGAGTCAATGAATACTTGGCCCAGACTGCGGACACCGCTATCTGTACCCACTGGAGCTGTGCCTGTTCCACCAGATATAAAACTTGCGCAACCTGATAAACTTGCGACACAAAGCATTGTTACAGCAATACGTTTTAACACTCCACCAGACTCCTATCAATTTCTTGGCTTGATCATAAAGCATCAGACTTAAATTTGCTCAAAAGAGTAATGAACTCTTAATCCAAAGTAAATGCATTTTCGATCCATTGCAGATCATAATGGAATTTTGAAAAGTCTTGCTGTACTGTTTTTGCAATTTTCTGTGGAAAATCAAAACAAATCACATCAAAACGACAATAAAAATCCTGATAAGATGGATAGCGCTGTAAAAAACGCTTCGCGGTTTTGATAATTTTCTTCTGTTTTGACCGTGTTACCATTTCACAAGCCTGTCCATAATTTCCAATAGTGCGTGCTTTTACTTCAATAAAAACTAACTCTTGTCCTCTTTTGACGATTAAATCCACTTCACCACGGCGTGAATGGTAATTACTTGTGATCCATACATAGTTTTGTGTTTTTAAAAGGCTTAAAGCAGTTTCTTCTGCCCATTTCCCCAACTGCTGTGCTAATAACATTTTTATTTTCCCCAATTAAAAGCATCTCTACATGTTTTATGCGTAAGTTATTTTCTTAAATTCATCGGTCATATCAAATCTAAATCGAACAAATGAAAATCAGATCATTTTCGAAAAGTTTAAGCTGGCAGACATTGTTCACGCCCGAATCATAATTTCGGGTAAACTACTCCATTAAAATTGTTTATCTGTACGGAGTAAGACCAAATGAGTGCTCAGTTATTTGTTGTAGCCACCCCAATCGGGCACTTAGATGATATGACTTTCCGTGCAATTGATATTTTAAAATCAGTTTCTATTGTAGCTGCCGAAGATACTCGCCAATCTGCCCAGCTATTTAAACACTATAATATATCGACTCAACTTACTGCATGTCATGACCACAATGAAAGCAATAAAATTGAGCAGTTAGTTCAAAAACTACTTGCTGGCGATAGCGTTGCTTTAATTAGTGACGCTGGTACACCGCTGATCAGTGATCCAGGTTTTAAATTAGTCCGTGCTGCTCAAGAGCACGGTATTAAAGTTGTTCCAGTGCCAGGTGCATGTGCTGCCATTGCTGCTTTAAGTGCGGTAGGTTTGCCGAGTGACCGTTTTAGCTTTGAAGGATTTTTACCATCTAGAGCTTCACAACGTATTTCTCAATTAGAAAAACTTAAAAACGAAACCCAAACCTTAATTTTCTATGAAGCACCCCATCGTATTTTAGAGTCTATTAAAGATATGGCTCAGGTATTTGGTGAAGACCGCCCTGTAGGGTTTGCACGTGAAATTACCAAAACCTTTGAAACCATCAAAAAAATGACGTTAAAAGATTTGGTCACCTTTATTGAAAATGACCATAATCAAGAGAAAGGTGAAATTGTAGTGGTTGTGGGTGGTGCAGCTGCAAAAACAGATCTGGAACAAGAAAAACTAGATGAACTTTTGAAGCGTTTACTTCAAGACTTATCTGTTAAAGCAGCATCTCAACTTGCTGCCGATTTAACAGGAATTAAGAAAAAAGTTGCATATCAACGTGCGCTTGAGTTAACCCAATCTTAATTTTTTAATTAGGTATGGTGATGACGAATAATCTAAATCATCATACCTGAATTTTGCATAATAAAATATAAAAATAAGAGCATTAATATGGCTGAACAAATTGGCAGACTTGGACCTCATGAAGGGCAAGAACTAGAACTATTACTTTCAGGTGAGAAATCTATCGCTCTATTTTATGACCTATTACCTATCGAATTTTTAAAACATCTCGAACAAGGTACTTTATCTATGCTGAGTAAAAATATTCAGACTTCTCTACCTTTCCCCTTTTCAATTATGCTGATCTATAAAGATGCGTCTTTAGCAGATTTAAATGAACTCATAATGTGTATTGAAACTTTATTCAAAGAAACTAATTTTGAAAAATGCATAGAGCTGGAACGAAGAGTTGGACAACTGTTAGGTTACTCAGCACAAGATATAGAGTTTTATATTCAGCATATTTCCAATCGTCATTTAAAAATAAAGATGTAAAAACTATCTCAATAAGTGTTTTGCTGACTCCACAATAGTCTCTGTCAGTGCATCTAACTGTTTAGACTGCCTTTTCCAATGGTGCCAATATAACGGAATGTCGAGCTCAGCTTCTGGTATAACATCCACTAAAGTTCCGTTAGTTAACAAAGATTGAACCTGAAGCTCGGGTACCATGCCATATCCCAAACCTAATTGGATTGCTTTGACAAAGGCATCTGTAGCAGGAATAAAACTGTAGGGATAGCTCTGTAAAGGCAAACCATAATATTTCAGTAATACCTCTGAATGCATAAGATCCTTATGGTTAAAAATTACAGCGGGTGCATTTCTTAAAGTTTCTCGGTTTACGCCATGTTTAAACCAGCCAGCTGCAAATTCAGCAGAGGCCAACATTTTATAACGCATTTTCCCAAGTGGTTGAGCTAAACAGCCTGACATGACTTGTTCTTCGGCCGAAATACATGCGTTGACTTGCCCTGTTTCTAATAAAGTATGCGTGTGAGATTGATCATCAATTTTTAGTTCTAAGACCATTTTTTCTTTAAAAAGTGTTTGCTGAATGCTCGGTAAAAGCCAAGTCGCTAGCGAATCTGCATTGGAAGCTAGAGCAATTTTATAAAACTCCGATTCAGATGATTTGCCCATTAAACCTTGTAATAAGTTTTGCTCCATTAATCTCGTATGACGTAAATGTTGCAATAGGGTTTGCCCAGCTTGTGTGAGTACACATGGGCGCCCACGGATAATTAAAATTTGGCCTAAATACTTTTCTAAAGCCTGCACGCGTAGAGATACGGCCGAGGGCGTAATATATAAATGCTCACCTGCCGCATCAAAACTTCCCACCTCTGCCACCGCAAGAAAGGCTTCACACTGTTTGCTATCTAACATATAAAACCTAAATATTTTTTAGCTAAACCTAAATATTCTTAATTTTACTTATTTCTCAATAAAAAGACAGATAATTCCCACATCTGATTTTTTCACCTTATTGTTATGTTCTCTCTTAGTATATTTTTTAAAGGTTTCGGTATTGGTAGCGGGCTTATTGTAGCAATTGGAGCTCAGAATGCTTTTGTTCTCAAACAAGGACTTAAACAGCAATATGTATTTTGGTTATGTTTAATCTGCGCATTGTCCGACTCGATTCTAATCGCGTTTGGTGTATTAGGTTTTGCCGAAATCATGACAGCATCACCCATCTTAATTACGGTCGCTAAATATTTAGGGGCAACATTTTTATTGGTCTACGGTGCGAAAGCATTCTATGCTGCCTTGAAAACTACCCAGAGTATGGAGCTTAATAGTAATCAAAAACAGACTTTAACCCAAGCACTAGTCACCTGTCTTGCCTTTACTTGGCTTAATCCACATGTCTATTTAGATACCATTGTTCTGATTGGTTCAGTCGCAACTCAGCTAGAAGACAAAATTAGTTTTGCTTTGGGCAGTATTGTTGCCTCTTGGATTTTCT
>Ga0268255_10001172_pt1 | contig 15921 bp, 12 predicted proteins | sample AgamicOrMarz_FD_200256 | JGI IMG/M metagenome (GOLD analysis project Ga0268255, IMG submission 200256) | Agave microbial communities from Guanajuato, Mexico - Or.Ma.rz (v2) (version 3) | ecosystem: Host-associated > Plants > Phyllosphere > Phylloplane/Leaf | place: Guanajuato, Mexico...
CGCGGACCAGCTGGCCGGCCGTCTTGCTGACGCTGGTTTCGAATCGGCGGCACTGCACGGCGATCTGCCGCAAGGCGCGCGTAATCGCACGATCAAGGCACTGCGCGAGCGTCGCGTTCGCGTGCTGGTCGCAACGGACGTCGCCGCTCGCGGTATCGACATTCCGGGCATCACGCACGTGTTCAACTACGACTTGCCGAAGTTCGCCGAAGACTACGTGCACCGTATCGGCCGCACTGGCCGTGCCGGCCGCTCGGGTATCGCCGTGAGCCTCGTGCATCACGCCGAACAGGGCGCACTGAAGCGCATCGAGCGCTTCGTCCGCACTCCGCTGCCGGTCAACGTCGTCGCTGGCTTCGAGCCGCGCAAGTCGGCTCCGTCGGGTAACGGCCGTCCTGGCTTTGGCGGCCGTGGCCGTCCGGGCGGCGGCAATGGCGGCGGTCGCCGCTTTGGCAGCGGCTCGGGCAAGCCGGCCGGTAACGGCAGCAGCTCGCGCAGCGGCACCGGCGGCGGTTGGGCCGGCAAGTCGGCTGGCGGCGGTTCGCGTGAAGGCGGCTTCGGCGGCGGTTCGCGTGAAGGCTACGGCGGCTCGCGTGACGGCGGCTACGGCGCACGCCGCAGCGACGGCCCGCGTACCGCGCGTCGCGGCAGCTAAAGCGCGCTAGCGCGCGCGGCCAGCAAGCTCGTTTGGCCGCTTCAATGCGACGGCCGCTGACTGGCAGCAGCTAGACCTAGTTGTACGGACCCCGCAGCCTTGCGCTGTCGTCGGGTCAAACGAAAAACCGGTGCTCATGCACCGGTTTTTTTTCGCCCGCACTCCCATCACCTCCCAAATTTCACGATGTGCAAAAATTTTTTGCGTCGTAAAAAATCGTGCTGCACGGCACAACATGGCAATTGCAAGATGGGAAAAATCGTTTCTTAATGCGGAACGAAACATGTAAGTTTTTGATTTTTATCAGGAATAAATATCGGAAAATCGCGCGCAGGCCGCTGTTGTGTCTCCATGGATTTGCCTAGACTCTTATATAAGAGTTCGGGAAACGGAACGCCTTCAAGGCCAACCGCTTCGACGAAGACAGATTTGATCATCCATTTCAGGCAACCAAGGAGAACATTATGACGACGCGCGAAGAACAAGCCCGCCAACTTCAACAGCAATGGGAAACCGATCCGCGCTGGAAAGGCGTCAAGCGCAGCTACACCGCCGAGGACGTGATCCGTCTGCGGGGCTCGGTGCAGGTCGAGCACACGCTCGCCAAGCGCGGCGCGGAAAAGCTCTGGCATAGCGTGAATACGGAGCCGTTCGTCAACTCCCTCGGCGCGCTGACCGGCAACCAGGCAATGCAGCAGGTGAAGGCGGGTCTGAAAGCCATCTACCTGTCGGGCTGGCAGGTCGCGGGCGATGCCAACGTGGCCGGCGAAATGTACCCGGATCAGTCGCTTTACCCGGCGAACTCCGTGCCGCTCGTCGTCAAGCGCATCAACAACACGTTGACGCGTGCCGATCAGATCCAGTGGTCGGAAGGCAAGAACCCGGGCGACGAAGGCTACATCGACTACTTTGCGCCGATCGTCGCGGACGCCGAAGCCGGTTTCGGCGGCGTGCTGAATGCATTTGAACTGATGAAGGCGATGATCGAAGCCGGTGCGGCAGGTGTGCACTTCGAAGATCAGCTCGCGTCGGTCAAGAAGTGCGGTCACATGGGCGGCAAGGTGCTCGTTCCGACGCGCGAAAACGTCGCCAAGCTGACGGCCGCGCGCCTCGCCGCGGACGTGTCGGGCGTGTCGACCGTGCTGCTCGCTCGCACTGACGCGGAAGCAGCGGACCTGATTACGTCGGACGTCGACGAAAACGACAAGCCGTTCCTGACCGGCGAGCGCACTGTCGAAGGTTTCTACCGCACGAAGCCGGGCCTCGAACAGGCCATTTCGCGTGGCCTCGCTTACGCTCCCTACGCCGACATGATCTGGTGCGAGACGGGCAAGCCGGACCTCGAGTTCGCGAAGAAATTCGCCGACGCCATCCACAAGGAGTATCCGGATCAACTCCTGTCGTACAACTGCTCGCCGTCGTTCAACTGGAAGAAGAACCTGGACGACGCGACCATCGCCAAGTTCCAGCGCGAACTGGGCGCGATGGGCTACAAGTTCCAGTTCATCACGCTGGCCGGCTTCCACGCGCTGAACTACTCGATGTTCAACCTCGCGCACGGCTATGCCCGCAATCAGATGACGGCGTTCGTCGAGATGCAGCAGGCCGAATTCGCGGCAGCGGAAAAGGGCTTCACCGCCGTCAAGCATCAGCGCGAAGTGGGCACCGGCTACTTCGACGCGGTCACGCAAACGGTCGAGCGCGAAGCATCGACCACCGCGTTGCACGGCTCGACGGAAGACGAACAGTTCTTCGACAAGAAAGTCGCGTAACGGCCTCGCGGCCCGATCGCGAAACGTAAGGCAGACAGACGGCGGAACAACGGCGAAGCGGTTTTGCCGGAGATTCGCCGTCGACAGGGAGGAGTCTCGCCATCGCCGCATACGCATATCAATGCGGGGCGATGGCGGGTTCTCGCAAGGCGGGGGCTAGACAGAAAGCCAGCACAAATCATTGTGCGGCGAATGGGACGACGCGCCGGCTGACTGCCGGCGCGTTTTCCGCTAGTGCTGCGAGCCGCAAGGCTGCGAAACCGTAGCGTCTCCGCCGTTCAGCGGTACACCAGCACCGGGATTTTGGTATGCGTGAGCACCCGTTGCGTTTCACTGCCGATCAGCAGGCTGCCGAGACCGCGACGCCCGTGGGAGGCCATGAAGATCACGTCGCATGCGCCCCGCTCCGCCGCTTCGATGATGCCGAGATAAGGCGCCGGATGCACGCTGGTGCGCCTGTCGACGACTACCCCTACACGGCTCGCGGCAAGCTCCACTTCGCGCAGATGTTGTTGCGCTTCGCGTTCGCTGCGTTCGAGAAACTCGGACGGCGGTTCGACAACGATGTCGGAGAACGGCGCATACGGATATTGCGGCAGACATGCGTAGGCGGTGATGCGCGCGCCGACCGCCTGCGCGAGGTCGATTGCGCCGGCCATCGCCTTGCGCGAGAGATCTGAACCATCGGTCGGAACGAGAATGTGCTTGAACATGTGCCCTCCGTATCCGTGTCCGGCTGCCCTCTCGCCTTCGTTCGGCGCGGCATTGCCACACTTTTTCAGGCTCGTGAACGGCCCATCCGTCAGCGCCGGCCGAGGCTTTGCGTGCTGGCCTCAAAAGAATTGTAGGTCGTGGAGACCTACCGCCAACCGTTATTGAGGGTCTGTCCGAGTATGGAAAACCCGTTGCGCCGCGTCAGCCCCAGTACTCCGGAAGGCCATACGTATGCTTGAGAAAATCCAGGAAAAGCCGCACTCGCAACGGCAAATGGCGGCGCTGAGGAAACACCGCATGAATGCCGATGGGCGGCGCGGCGAACTCGTCGAGCACGCTCACGAGGCGCCCCGCCGCGATGTCCGCGCCCACTTCCCACCACGAACGCCATGCGAGGCCGTGGCCTTCGAGACACCACTCGTGCAGCACGGCGCCGTCCGAGCATTCCATCGTGCCGGACACCTTGATCGATACGACTTTGTCCGCCTGCTGGAACATCCAGCCGCGCTGCTGGTTGGCGCTTGCACCGAGCGCGAGACAGTTGTGCCGAGCAAGATCCGCAAGGCTATGCGGCGCGCCGCGCCGGCTCAGATACGAAGGCGATGCCACGCACACACGCCGGTTCTCGCCGAGTTTGAGCGACACCAGCGACGAATCGGGCAATTCGCCGAGCCGCACCGCGCAATCGAAACCTTCGTTGACCAGATCGACGAGCCGGTCCGACAGATCGAGCGTGATCGAAACATCCGGATGCGCGACCGTGAACGCCGGCACCAGCGGCGCGACGTGGCGGCGCCCGAAACCGGCCGGCGCGGAGAGCCGCAAGTGGCCGCTCGCCTTGACGCCGCCCGCCGACACGCTCGCCTCGGCGTTCTGCATGTCATGAATGATGCGCTGACAATCCTCGAGAAACGCCGAGCCTTCGAAAGTCAGCGTGATCTTGCGTGTCGTGCGCACCAGCAATTTGACGCCAAGGCGTTCTTCGAGCGCATCGATTCGGCGTCCGATGATCGCGGGCGCCACGCCTTCGGCAAGCGCCGCGGCAGACAGGCTGCCTTTCGCGGCGACAGTGACGAAGGTCTCGATCTGCTTGAAACGGTCCATGGAAGGACGCCGCTAGCGCAGCGAAGTTGGCCGGAGCGCGTCAGATTAGGTGTATGAAAGTAAAAGATCAAGTGATCTTTGCCCTCTTTTTTAGCGCACAGCAGCGCTAATACAATCCGTCCTGACCTCTGACAGGAGCGCACGGCAATGTCGGCCACAACGACACTCTCTCCCAAAGCAGTGATTTTCGACGCCTACGGCACGCTTTTCGACGTGCATTCGGTGATCGCTGCCGCGGAGCAGTTGTTTCCGGGACACGGCGACGCCCTCTCGCAGTTGTGGCGTCAGAAACAGATCGAATACACGCAGTTGCGCACGCTGGCCGATGCCGGCGGCGACGCTGCGCACTACCGGCCGTTCTGGGACATCACGCTCGACGCGCTGCGCTTCTCTGCGAAAAAACTTCAACTCACGCTCGGCCGTATTGCTGAAAAGCGTCTGATGGATGAGTACGCGTGCCTGTCCGCGTTCCCCGATGCGGTGCCAGCGCTGCGTTTGCTAAGGGACTCGGCGTCTGTGTCTACATCTGCGACTACCTCCGGGCTGTCGCCGGCATCAGCTTCCCGAGCCTCACGCGGGCCGGCCTCTGCAGTAGGCACGTCAGGCGGTTCGCGCCCCGGCCTCGCGATTCTGTCGAACGGTAACCCTCAAATGCTCGACGTCGCGGTGAAGAGCGCGGGCATGAGCGGCCTGTTCGACCATGTGCTTTCCGTCGATGCCGTACGCGCATACAAACCCGCGCCCGCCGCCTATGCGCTCGGCCCTCAGGCCTTCGACGTGCTTCCGCGCGAGATCGTCTTCGTGTCGTCGAATGGCTGGGACATCGCCGGCGCAACGTGGTTCGGCTTCACGACGTTCTGGCTCAACCGGCAAAACGCTCCGCTCGAAGAACTGGGCGTGACGCCGCACGGCACGGGCGCGGGGATGAGCGATCTGTTGGCTTTCCTGAAGACCGTCACATCTGCCGGACGCGCCCACACCACAGCGAGCCGCATACGCCACAGCCCTGGCGCATGAAGCTCCCCTTGTCGCAACTCATTGAATCAACTGAATCAACTGAATCAACTATCGCTGCATTTCAACTTTGCATTTTGCAATCTGACCGACCAAGGAGAAAACATGGCGAATCCGCTGTCATCGTTGTCGCTGCCGCAGGGCATGGAAATCACCGCTGAAATCAAGCCGGGCTATGAAGCGATCCTCACGCGCGAAGCGCTCGAACTCGTCGCCGCACTGCATCGCACATTCGAGCCGCGTCGTCAGCAGTTGTTGCAGGCGCGGACGGAACGCACGAAACGGCTCGACGCCGGCGAGCGTCCCGACTTTCTCGCCACGACGAAGAGCGTACGCGACGGCGACTGGACCATTGCGCCGCTGCCTGAAGATCTGAAATGCCGCCGCGTGGAGATCACCGGTCCGGTCGAGCGCAAGATGATCATCAACGCGCTGAACTCGGGCGCGGATTCGTACATGACCGATTTCGAGGATTCGAACGCGCCCAGCTGGGACAACCAGATCACCGGCCATGTGAACCTGAAAGATGCCGTGCGCCGCACCATCTCGCTCGAGCAGAACGGCAAGAGCTATAAGTTGAACGACAAGGTTGCCACGCTGATCGTGCGTCCGCGCGGCTGGCATCTCGACGAAAAGCACGTGAAGGTGGACGGCAAGCGCGTGTCGGGCGGCATCTTCGATTTCGCGCTGTTCATGGTGCACAACGCAAAGGAACTGGTCGCGCGCGGCTCGGGCCCGTACTTCTATTTGCCGAAGATGGAGAGCCATCTCGAAGCGCGCCTGTGGAACGACATTTTCGTCGCGGCGCAGGAAGCGGTCGGCGTGCCGCGCGGCACGATTCGCGCGACAGTGCTGATCGAAACCATTCTTGCCGCGTTCGAGATGGACGAGATTCTGTACGAGCTGCGGGAACATAGCTCGGGGCTGAACGCCGGCCGCTGGGACTACATCTTCTCCGCGATCAAGAAGTTCAAGTCCGACCGCGATTTCTGTCTCGCCGACCGCTCGCAGATTACGATGACCGCGCCGTTCATGCGCGCGTATGCTCTGTTGCTGCTGAAGACGTGCCATCGCCGCAATGCGCCGGCCATTGGCGGCATGAGCGCGCTGATTCCGATCAAGAACGACCCGGCCGCGAACGACAAGGCAATGGCCGGCGTGCGCTCGGACAAGGCACGCGATGCTGGCGACGGCTATGACGGCGGCTGGGTTGCGCACCCGGGCCTCGTGCCGATCGCGATGGAAGAATTCGTCAAGGTGCTCGGCGACAAGCCGAACCAGATCGGCAAGCAACGCGTCGACGTGCTCGTCACTGCCACGGACCTGATGGACTTCCGTCCGGAAGCGCCGATCACAGAAGCCGGTCTGCGCAACAACATCAACGTCGGCATTCACTACCTCGGCTCGTGGCTCGCGGGCAACGGCTGCGTGCCAATCCACAATCTGATGGAAGATGCCGCTACCGCCGAAATTTCGCGCTCGCAGGTGTGGCAGTGGATTCGCTCGCCGAAAGGCACGCTCGACGATGGCCGCAAGGTAACGGCCGAGCTGGTGCGTGAACTGGCTGTGCAAGAACTCGACAAGGTGAAGCAGGCCGTCGGCGGCGATACGAAACCGTACGAACGCGCGGCTCAAATCTTCGAAGAGATGTCGACGTCCGAGCAGTTCACCGACTTTTTGACGCTGCCGCTTTACGAAGAAATCTGAGCGCGAACGCTTGTCGTGTTGTAACGACGAGTGCGTGCGACGATTGATCGAGCGAACGGCCCGTCAGGCGCATGCCTGGCGGGCCGTTTCTTATACGCGGGAACGCGCATACGGGCGCATCAGCACATACGAGCGCGCGGCGGCCGCGTCAGCGCGTGGCGCGATACTCGACCCAATCGCCGGACTTGATTTCCGGCAGGCCCTTCACCGCGTGAGGCGTGACCGGATAGAAGCGACAGTTCACGACGTTGCCGTCCACTTTCACCATCACCTCACGGGCCAGAAAGCGATCTTCGACGCCGGGATACACCGCTTCGATCTCGTCGAGCACCGCGACGAGTTCGTCGTCAATCTCGTAGACATCGCCGGTCACGTCTACGCCCTGTTCGTCGACAACGAGTCCCGGGTACGAACCGAAGTCGAACAGATGGCCGCGAACCGTGGCCGTGCCAAGCAGATTCGGCTCAGCTATTTCGTTGCGAGCCGCGGCTTCGCGGATGTCGTTCACTTCGCCCGCCCGCAGCGTGCCATATACAAAGACGGTTTGCATCGTGGTTGGTGCTCCTCGAATAGGTCGTCGGTCGATCGGACATTATGCAACGTACAACACCATGCACGCTCTACAATGAGAATCCGCTCGGGTTCGGGCCTCGTACCCGCAGCGTTTTGTTCCGTGGATCGACTTTTGCCATGACTCCGTACGCCGGCTCGGACCGGTCCAGCTTCGTCAGCTTGACCGACACTCCGCCAGAGTTTCAGCCGAACGACACGCATCCGATTCGCGTGCGCTCGCGACCCATGCCGATGGGTTCTCACTTCGCGCGTCATGCGCATGCGTGGGCGCAGGTTGCGTATGCATCGCGCGGCGTGCTGCGGGTGGCGACAACTGGCACGACGTGGATGGTGCCGCCCTCTCGCGCGATCTGGGTGCCGCCGCATGTCACGCATGAAGTCGTGGCCGTCGAAGACGCGTTCCTGCGCACGTTGTACATCACCGAAAGCACGGCGCCTGCCGGGCTCGACGCCCCACGCGTGGTCGAAGTCTCGAATCTGCTGCGCGAAGTGATAGCCGCGCTCGACACACCAGGCATCTCGCCCGCCCGCGAGCAGTTGCTCGGCGCGCTTGCGATAGATGAGCTAACCCGTTCAGAGCCACTGCCGCTATCGGTGCCGATGCCGAACGAAAAGCGGCTGCGCGCGCTATGCGAGGCGGTAATCGCGGATCCGACGCCGGGGGAATCACTCGAACAGTGGGCGGCGAGCGTAGGAGCGAGTACGCGGACGATCGCGCGTCTCTTTCGCCAGGAGCTCGGCGTGAGTTTCTCTCAATGGCGGCAACAGGCGATTCTCGCGCGGGCGATTCCGCTGCTGAGTCAGGGACGGCCACTGTCGCATGTCGCGCAGGAGTTGGGCTATCAGAGTCAGAGCGCCTTTTCCGCGATGTTCAGGCGGGCGTTTGGCGAAAGCCCGCGCGCGTTTATCGAGCGGGGATCGGAGCATCGACTGGAAAACGGAGGAGACCGCGACGATCCGCAAATCAACGACGTAGACGGTCCGGTCGCACGGAACCACGCGGACGCGGCGAGCGACGCGGATCGCTAAACCGCCGCCTGGCGGCTCAAACTCGCCGAGCGAGATGACGGATCGCGCCCAACTGGGCAAGCCGCGGGCCGGCCAACTTGTAGCCTTTGCGCTGATAGAGCCGCGCCGCGGGATTGTCGACGAACACACGCAATTGCAGTTCGCGCAGTCCGCGCTCGCGCGCCCATTGGTGCGACATATCCAGCAGATAGGTGCCCGCGCCGAGCCGCCGGTATCCCTCGGCAATCTGCACGTCGCGGATATGAAGCGAATCGCCTTCCTGCGTGATGCGCAGCACGCCAATCGGCTTGCCGTCCATTTCGAGGATGAAATTCTCCGACTCGCGCCAACTGCCCAGAAACAGATCGCCGCGCCAGACGAGATGATGGCGCTGATAATAGCCACCCATGTTGCTGTGAGTCAGCGCCTCGGCGAACTCGAAATCATCCATGCTGGCTTTACGCAGATGGAACGATGACGGAGCTTCGGTTGGATCGAACATGGCAGCACGGCGAAGAGAATTCGGATCAACGGTAAAACAGGCCGCGCACGCTGGCAATGGCTGTTTGTCCCGAGCATATCCAGGCGGGACCGTCAGCGGAAACAAAAAAGCCCACTTCTTACGAAGTGGGCTTTTTGAATCTGGCGGAGCGGACGGGACTCGAACCCGCGACCCCCGGCGTGACAGGCCGGTATTCTAACCAACTGAACTACCGCTCCAGATTTTGACACCAGGCAAACAAGCTGCGCTTGCTTACCGGCAGCACCGTTCAACTTCCAACCGAACGACGCCGATTTTTTGGCGTCCCCTAGGGGATTCGAACCCCTGTACTCACCGTGAAAGGGTGATGTCCTAGGCCTCTAGACGAAGGGGACAACGTACTGCTTACACCTTTAATGAAAAAGCCCGTTCAAGTGTTTATGAACGGGCTTTGTCTGGCGGAGTGGACGGGACTCGAACCCGCGACCCCCGGCGTGACAGGCCGGTATTCTAACCGACTGAACTACCACTCCAGTCTTCACACCCTGGCTTGCGAGCGTCGGTTATTTCTCTGCAAGCTGCGCTGCTTTACTGCAAATCCGGGATTAACCCGAACACTAAAGCGACGCTGATGTTTGGCGTCCCCTAGGGGATTCGAACCCCTGTACTCACCGTGAAAGGGTGATGTCCTAGGCCTCTAGACGAAGGGGACATAATCGTTTCAGACATGTCTTTTACTCGCCGCTGATTCGGACTAACTAGCGCAACGCTAACTGCTAGATAGTTGTTCCGTCAACTGCGAAGACCGCTATTTTAACTACGATACTGCTGCTTGTGAAGTCTTTTTTGCTACAGGTTCCATGCTTCGGAACGACTTCACTCTGCTCTTCTGCTCTGATGGTGGAGGTAAGCGGGATCGAACCGCTGACCTCTTGCATGCCATGCAAGCGCTCTCCCAGCTGAGCTATACCCCCTTGCAGAACAGAAACGAGATTCTAGAGGCCATTCTGCGCTTTGTAAATACCCTTTGAGCAATTGCATGCGACTTTTTTCCGAAGTCGCATGCAAACAATCTCAATGCGTCCAGGAATGCACTCAGGACCACTTGTTGGCCCTTCCTCGCCTCATGCCAACGCCTTTTCGATACGACTGACGACCACGTCGCGACCGAACAGCATCAGAACCATGTCAATCGACGGTGTATGCGTCGTGCCGGCCACGAGCAGTCGGACCGGCATTGCCAGTTGGGGCATTTTCAGCTTGTGCGTGCCGAGCGTCGTTTTGAGCGCAGCGGCGATCGCCTCCTTGGTCCACTCCACCGTCTTCAGCGCAGCGGCAAGATCGCCCAGCGCCGGGCGCACTGCGTCAGTCACATGCTGCGCTAATGCGTCGGCGTCGGGAGCGGGCGTGCGATAGAACATCGCGGCGTTCTCCGCGATCTCCTTGACTGTGGACGCGCGGTCCTTCAACAAGCCCACGACTGCCGTCAGATCGGCGCCTTGAGCGATGGTGGCCTCGTCGATACCCAGTTCCGCGAGGAACGGCCGTGCAAGTCCGGCGAGGCGCCCGTTATCCGCTTCCTTGATGTAATGCGCGTTCAGCCAGTTCAGCTTGTCGTGGTCGTATTGCGCCGGCGACTTGCCCAGATGCTCGAGATCGAACCATTCGACGAACTGCTCGCGCGAGAAAATTTCCGCGTCGCCATGCGACCAGCCAAGGCGCGCCAGATAATTGACCACCGCCTCCGGCAGATAGCCGGCGTCGCGGTAACCCATCACACTCATCGCGCCATGGCGCTTGCTCATCTTCTCGCCCTGCTCGTTGAGCACGGTCGGCAAGTGCGCGTACACCGGCGTTTCGCCGCCGAGCGCCCGCAGAATGTTGATCTGCCGCGGCGTGTTATTCACGTGGTCGTCGCCGCGAATCACATGCGTAATGCGCATGTCGAGATCGTCGACCACCACGCAGAAGTTATAGGTCGGCGTGCCGTCGGGCCGCGCGATGACGAGGTCGTCCAGCTCCTCGTTCGATATCTCGATGCGCCCTTTCACCGCATCGTCCCAGGCCACCACGCCAGTGAGCGGATTGCGGAAGCGCAGCACCGGCTGCACGCCGGCCGGCGGCTCAGGCAACACCTTGCCCGGCTCCGGGCGCCATGTGCCGTCGTAGCGCGGCTTTTCGCCGGCTTCGCGCTGACGCTCACGCAACGCGTCGAGTTCTTCCGTCGACATGTAGCACGGATAGACGAGCCCCGCGTCCTGCATCTGCTTCAGCACTTCGCGATAACGGTCCATGCGCTGCATCTGGTAAAACGGGCCTTCGTCGAAATCGAGGCCGAGCCATTCCATGCCTTCGAGAATCGCATCCACGGATTCGCTCGTGGAACGCTCCACGTCGGTGTCCTCGATCCGCAGCACGAAGGTCCCTTTCATCTTGCGCGCGAACGCCCACGGGTAGAGCGCGGAGCGAATGTTGCCGAGGTGAATGAAGCCGGTGGGACTCGGTGCGAAACGGGTACGAACGGAGGTGGTCATTAGCGGTTACTCGAAGACTGGCGCCGACGCAGGACAAGCATCGCCCGTAAAGCGCGGCAGCGAACCGCGCCCATACGGCAGGACAGCTGCCGTGCATGGACACGAAGGAATTGAAGCGAATGTCGAATTATACCTTTCGTGAGCGCGCGACTCGCCCTCGTCCGAACGGGCTATTGACGGCCTCGGGCCCAGGCTGTGCAACGTTTCATTACCGGTCGCCGCGCGCGCGCCGCTTTGATTTATGATGTGCGCGCGCTGGAGCGGAGACGCCGTCATCCGCGCATTGAACCGCTATTTACATTTGCCCTGACCTTTGCCTGAGCGCGGCGAAAAGTGGCTACTCGCGCCGTACGCGCCCTACGTGCCCCACGCGCCGTTGCTGGAGAACTCGTTGAAACCCTCGTCGCCTCGTTACGGCCGTCGCAATTTTTCGCTTGCGGCCGCCTCCGCGGTACTCGCCGCCTGTACCACCGCGGGCAACAAAATCGACGGCGTGTCGTCGTCGAGCCCGGCCACAGCCACGCCCACCACGAACACGCCGCCGCTCGACAAGCCGCAACGGCCCATTCGGGTCGCCCTTGCGCTAGGCGGCGGCGCTGCGCGCGGCTTCGCGCATATCGGCGTGATCAAGGCGCTGGAAGCGCGCAATGTCCAGGTCGATCTGGTGGCCGGCACGAGCGCCGGGTCGGTGGTCGGCGCGCTCTACGCGTCAGGCATGAATGGGTTCGCGCTCAACAAACTGGCGCTGAACATGGACGAAGCCTCCATTAGCGACTGGGCCATGCCGTTTCGCACGCGCGGTTTTCTGCAAGGCATCGCGCTGCAGAATTATCTGAACACAACGCTCAACAATCGCCCGATCGAGAAGATGGCGAAGCCGCTCGGCGTGGTCGCGACCGACCTGAAAACCGGCCAACCGATCCTCTTTCAACGCGGCAATACCGGCGTCGCAGTGCGGGCGTCGTGCAGCGTGCCGTCGATCTTCGAGCCCGTCAAAATCGGCGGGCATGAGTATGTGGACGGCGGGTTGGTGAGCCCCGTACCGGCGTCGTTCGCACGCAAGATGGGCGCGGACTTCGTAATCGCCGTGGATATCTCGCAGCGCCCCGAAAGCGGCCTGACGGCCAGCTCGTTCGACGTGCTCATGCAAACCTTCACGATCATGGGCCAGACCATCAAGGCGTATGAGCTCGATAAATACGCCGACATCGTCATCCGGCCGAATCTCGCGGCCATGAGCGGCAGCGACTTCTCGCAGCGCAATGCCGCAATTCTGGCCGGTGAGGAAGCCGTCTCCAAGATCATGCCGGAGTTGCAACGCAAGCTGGCCGCGAGCCGCGCGCAGGCTTAGGGTTACTCACGCGCAGTAAGCTCAGAGATCAGACCCGCGAAAACGCAAAAGCCTGCTTCAAACGAAGCAGGCTTTTTTGTTGTTGCCTGAAGCGCCGCTGCAACTAAATCAGTTGTTGCCGCCAAGCGTAGCATTCACACGTTTGCGCAGATCTTCGCCTTCCTGGTACGACGTCTCGATCCGGCGTGCACCGGTGAAACGCTTTTCCCAGTAGCCGCTATCCATGTCGTCCACACGGATCGTGCTGCCCGTGGACGGCGAATGCACGAACTTGTTGTCGCCGATATAGATGCCGACATGCGAGAACGTGCGGCGCATGGTGTTGAAAAACACCAGATCGCCCGGCTTCAGGTCGCTCACGCGGACCTTTTCGCCCACACGGCTCATTTCCTCGGCGCGGCGCGGCAGCGCCATGCCCAGCGTGTCCTGGAACACATAACGCACGAAACCGCTGCAATCCAGCCCGGAGTCAGGCGTATTGCCGCCCCAGCGGTAGCGAACGCCGATCATGTTCAGCGCGCCGACAACCACGTCGCCTGCCTTGCCGGCCATGCCGGAAAGGAACGAACGGGCGCCGCCGTCAGTGGTGCTGCTGAGCGTTTGCGAATTGGAGGAGGACGAGGAATTCGCCGGGTTGCTCAGCGAAAATGAGGCATTCTGATTGAAACTGCTGACTTCGTCGGCGAAAGCGCCGGGAGCTGCTGCGATCAAGACGCCAATGAACATCCCGGCGACGGCGCGCGTGCAAGCCTGGGTCAAATTTCTGTGCTGCATTGGTCGGTATTTTTTGCTAAAGAATCAGTGGGATACGGAAAAAAGTTTGGTCGATACTAGCCAGTAAGTATTCACGTGTCAAAACAAATAGAAAAATACAATCGAGACCCGCACCCAATTGGTGAAAGGGTGAAAAATCAGCGGTCCAATGCTGCTTTCAGGAGCTTTCGAGTGTAGGGGTGCTCGGGCGTCGCAAAGATTCTCTCAACCTCTCCACTTTCCACGATAGAACCGTTTTGCATCACCGCCACGCGGTGCGCCATCGCCCCGATCACCGCCAGATCGTGGCTGATGAAAACGAAGCCCAAGTTGTATTTCTGTTGCAACCCGGCGAGCAGTTTGAGGACTTGCTGCTGGATCGAAACGTCGAGTGCGCTGGTCGGCTCATCGAGGATCAGAATCTGCGGTTCGACCACGAGCGCCCGCGCAATGGCGATGCGCTGGCGCTGCCCGCCGGAAAACTCATGCGGATAGCGCAGCAGCGCGGTCCGGTCGATTCCGACCTCGCGCAGCACCGCAACCACTCTGTCGCGCCGCGCCTGCGGCGTCATTTGCGGCCGGTGCAACGCCAGCCCTTCGCCGACGATTCGCTCGATCGTCTGACGAGGCGAAAGCGAACTGAACGGATCCTGGAACACAACCTGCATGTTCGAGCGCAACGCGGTCTGCTGCGCGCCGCGGTAGGTGGAGAGCGCCCTGCCCTGAAACTCGATCTCGCCGTGCGCGGTCCGCTGCAGCCCGAGCAACGCCATGGCGAGCGTCGACTTGCCCGAACCCGATTCCCCAACGATGCCGAGCGTTTCGCCCTGACGCACCGAGACGCTCGCGTTTGCGACCGCGCGGAACCGCCCGGCCCGGAACCAGCCCGCAAATCCCGGCACCTTGGTTTTGAAATCGACGGAAACGTCGCGGGCCTGCAGCAGCACTGGCGAAATGGGCAGCACCGGCACGACCGTGCGCTGAGGCCGGCTTTCCAGCAGACGTTGTGTGTAAGGATGTTGCGGCGACTCGAAAACCTGCTCGACCGGCCCGCTTTCCACGAGCACGCCCTTCTCCATCACCGCGATGCGCTGAGCGAAATGGCGCACGAGATTCAGGTCGTGCGTGATCAGCAGCACCGCCATGCCGCGCTTTTGCGCTTCGTCGCGTTGCAGTTCAAGGAGCAGTTCCACGATCTGCGCGCGAATCGTCACATCGAGCGCAGTAGTCGGTTCGTCCGCGAGCAGCAGACGCGGACGGCACGCCAGCGCCATTGCGATCATCGCCCGCTGGCGCTGTCCGCCCGAAAGTTGGTGCGGGTAGCTGTTCACGCGCTTGCCCGGCTCGGGAATGCCCGTGCGGCCCAGCAGCGCGACCGCGCGCTTGCGGGCTTCCGCCGGCGACACGCCGTCGTGCACGACGATCGTCTCCGCGATCTGCGCACCGACCGTGTAGAGCGGATTGAGCGCGGTCATCGGCTCCTGAAAGATCATCGCGATGTCCGAGCCGCGCATGCCGCGCATCTCACGCTCGCTTTTCGCAAGCAGATCCTCACCGTCGAACCGGATCGAGCCGCTGACCTGCGCGTCGCTCAGCAGACGCAAGATCGACAGCGCGGTGACGCTTTTTCCCGAGCCCGATTCGCCGACGAGCGCAACGCGTTCGCCGCGCTGGATCGCCAGCGTGACGTCGTTCACCGCCACCGTATCGCCGAAACTTACGCGCAGATGATCGAGTTCCAGCAACGGCACGGCATTCGGTGCTTCGGCGCCGTCGTGCCCTCGCCCCTTGCGCTGTCCTGGCGCTTGCATTTGAGCGGTCACTGATTGCCTCCAGCGCGCATGGCATCGGAGATGCGGGTATCGAGCGCATTACGCAGCGCGTCGCCCATGAACGTGAGCAGCAACAGCATCGCGACCAGCACGCCAAAAGTGGACAACGAAATCCACCACGCGTCGAGATTCGCCTTGCCCTGCGCGAGCAGCTCGCCGAGACTCGGCGTCGGCGAAGGCACACCGAGGCCGAGAAAGTCCAGACTGGTTAGCGCGAGAATTGCGCCGCTCATGCGAAACGGAAGGAACGTGATCACCGGCGTAAGGCTGTTGGGCAAAAGATGCCGCCACATGATCTGCCAGTTCGACAGACCCATCGCCCTCGCCGCGCGCACGTAATCCTGCTGCCGGTTACGTAGAAATTCCGCCCGCACATAGTCGGATAAGCCGATCCAGCCGAACAGGGAAAGCAGCACGATCAGC
>Ga0268255_10001175_pt1 | contig 15917 bp, 13 predicted proteins | sample AgamicOrMarz_FD_200256 | JGI IMG/M metagenome (GOLD analysis project Ga0268255, IMG submission 200256) | Agave microbial communities from Guanajuato, Mexico - Or.Ma.rz (v2) (version 3) | ecosystem: Host-associated > Plants > Phyllosphere > Phylloplane/Leaf | place: Guanajuato, Mexico...
CCCTGCTTTCAGGAGTGATCATACTTTTACCAACTTTGGTAAAGGATTACTTTGTTATTCGCCCAGGTAAAAATAAAAAGCGTTTTTGGTTAGATGCGCATAATGTGATTGGAATTACCAGCTTACCTTTCCACATCATTATTAGTATTAGCGTTATTGTCTTTGCTTTTCATGACTTTTTTTATGATGCGATTGGACAACTTGCACTCAAAGGACAGCCAGTTTTTCAGCGTTCTCCCCCAGCCCTTATTCAGCCTAAACAACCACAGATTGATGTGCAGCAAATATTAGCTCAAGCTAAAAAAGTAGCACCTGAATATTCAGTTGACTATATCCAGTTCAGTGGCCTAGACAAACCTGAAAAAGCCAATGCACGTATTGCTCTCTATAGCTCAGATCAGATGTTGCGCGGTGCAAATCATGACTTTATGCGTATGAACCCATATGCAGTTGAGCACTTTAATCATAAAGGCATTAACACACAGACTGATGCTGGTAATAAGTTAATCAACGCCATGTTTAGTCTACATTTTGGAAGTTTTGGCGGTACGGGCGTACGCTGGATTTATTTTGTTTTAGGTGTGGGTGGCGCTTTCTTATTTTATACAGGTAACATCCTTTGGGTTGAAACTCGTGCACGTAAACAAAAGCGTGTTGAAGATCCAGTTCCTGTTCAACGTAAAGATGTAGTGTTCCTTGCGAACTTAACTATAGGTGCATGTTTAGGGTGTGTTTTAGCTGTCGTAGGTACAATGTTGGCCAGTCGTTGGCTTTTCGCTACACTCAATATTGAAAGCATGAATCACCTCTTTATGTATGGTTATTATGCGATTTTCCTACTGAGTTTGATTTATACCTTTGTGATTGGCTATGCAAAAGCTTTACCACAACTGCTGTTAACCTTGGTTTTAGTGTTATTTGCGATTCCGCTTACATCCCTTTTAGCCTACTTCATTCCTCAAAGTGGCTTATGGGTACATGGCGGAGAAATCTTAGTGGTTGATTTCTTAGCTATCATTTTTGCTTTCGCTTTCTGGCGTTTTTATCAACAAGCCCAAGATCGCCGAAAATCTGCTCCAACGGGTAGTTTATGGGCTAACTAACAGCCATAAATGGTCAAGACTGAAATAATGTGTGAAATATGAAAAATTATAAAATCCACATTGTTTCGGTCAGTTGTTTTATTTCTTGAATGTCATGACTTACATAAATCATCGGAATTTTTATTTCCTCTTTTACCTTCTGAAAAAAAGGAATAATTTCAGCCTTATGGTTTGCATCTAAAGCTGATAAAGGCTCATCAAGCAGTAACAATTTAGGTGAATATAACAATGCTCGACCCAGTGCCACGCGCTGTTTTTCTCCACCTGAAAGTTTGATGGGCATACGTTGTAATAAGTGCCCTAACTTTAATAACTCAATAATATAATCTGCTTCAAAGTGACGTTCTTGTTGGGACAGGTGCTTAAGGCCGAATAATAAGTTTTGCTTTACCGTTTTATGCGGAAAAAGCTGAGCATCTTGAAAAACTAATCCAACATGCCGCTTTTGGGTACTCAAGTTAATGTTTTGATTTGAATCAAACCATGTTTGATCCTGTATTTTAATGAGCCCACTACGCGGGGTGTTCAGTCCTGCAATGGCATGTAAAATCGATGTTTTACCTGACCCAGAGGCACCAAATAGCCCAATAACAGAAGCATCTGACTGGAAACTAGGCTCAATATGAAATTGACCCATGTGTAGCTGAAAACGGCAATCAATCAACATAACCTTACCGCCCTAAACGCTTTTTTTGATAACGATGAAACCACTGCGCAAACCATAATGCCAGAAAAGCCACACTTAACGATAAAACAATAAGCCTTTGAATAGCTGCTTCTGTATCGGGTTGTTGCATTAGGCTATACATGGCCAAAGGCAAAGTACGTGTTTCATTTGAAATATTACCCACAAAGGTAATGGTCGCACCAAACTCACCTAAACTGCGGCAAAAACATAAAATAGCGCCAATTAAAATACCACTGCTGGCAAGAGGCAACGTGACATGAAAAAAGGCCCCTAAGGATGAGGCACCTAATGTCTTTGCTGCCATTTCTAAACGCTGATCGACCAGTTCAATCGCTAGTCGAATAGATTGCACCAATAACGGAAAACCCATTACTGCCGAAGCAAGAACGGCACCTTTCCAGTTAAATGCAAAATCAATTCCGAGCGGTGCCAAATATTGCCCAACAACACCGCGGCTCCCAAAAACTTGTAAAAGCAAATAACCAGGCACCACTGGCGGTAACACCAAAGGTAAAAACACCAATGTTTCAATGAATGACTTCCCCCAGAACTCTTTACGTGCCAAAAACCATCCCACACAAATTGCAGGAATAATACTGACCACAAGACAACTTGCTGCTACCTTACAAGAAAGTTGTAGCACGCTGAGCTCTTCTGGAGTTAAAGAGAACATCATGATTTAACTGAAGCCAATACGCTAAAGCCATATTTTTTAAAAACAGCTTTGGCTTGATTGCTCTGTAAAAACTGATAGAACTTTATTGAGTTCGGATTCTTTTTAACTATCCCGACAGGATAAATAATTGGTGAATGGCTATTTTCTGGAAATATGCCCGCTACTTTCACGTCTTTGCTAATCGCTGCATCGGTTGCATAGACAATCCCAACCTGACATTCACCTCGTGCAACAAAGTTTAATGCCGCTCGAACATCTTCTGTTTCAACTAACTTCGGCTCAATACGGCTCCACCAACCTAGGTTAGTAAAAGCTTGTTTAGCATATTTGCCTACAGGCACACTTTTGGTATCCCCTGTACAAATCTTGCCTGTAAATACTTTATTGGGATCGGACGTTTTATCTAGTTTTACATTTAGTGACTGCCCTTTAGGAGTAATTAGAACCAAACGATTGCCTAATAAATTTATACGGTCATTTGCTGCAACTCGTTTTTTATTTTGCAGATAATTCATCCACTGGATATCAGCAGAGATAAAAATATCGGCTGGTGCCCCAGCTTCAATTTGTTTCGCTAATGTCGATGAGCCTGCATATGAAGTTTTAACTTCTACTTTATTTTGTTTTTCATAAATTTTTTCTAAATCGTTAATCGCATTCGTTAAGCTCGCTGCTGCATAAACGGTAACCGATTCAGCCTTGGCTGGAACATTAAAGACCAATCCTATGCTGAGCACCGAACAGGCTAAAGCCAATTTTTTTATCTTCGTATCACTTACCATTATATTTACCTTTTTGTCGTTTTTTGCAGCGATATATACCCAAGAATATAGCGATAAGCATCGACAATGAAAAGTAGAAATTATTTATAAAGATGGATATTTTTTCTGAGCAACTGAAAACTATAGGAGATAAAATTGATTCGCTCTTAAATTCTTTGATTTATAAAATAATACTCATCTTATTTTTTTAAATAGCTACTCATAATTTGATAATCATGTTCTAAGGCTTGTCGAGCATTGATTTCCATTTGACGATAGTGTTGTAAGACTTTCTGGCCCAAAGCTGTAACGGCTGCCCCACCACCATGTGTTCCGCCCGTTTGAGTTTCCACTAAAGCTGTTTCAAAGCACTGATTCATGGTGTCTACCAACTGCCATGCACGGCGGTAGCTCATATTCATAGATTTTGCGGCTTGTGAGATCGACCCCGTTCTTTCAATTGCTTCAAGTAAGTCTGCCTTACCCGGACCAAACGCAATGTTCTGCTCTAAAAGAATTCTAATCTGTAATTTTAAGTTTTGTTCTTTCATAGACTTAGTTCACTAAAGTTTATTTTATGCTCGCTAACATTATAGGTAAGTTTAACAAGCTAAGACATATACAAATTTAAATCTCGATTAGCTCTTAAAAATAGTCTTATTAAAAAATCAAAACTGCACAAAGTGGATAAAGATCTGGAAAAAACGGATAGATGGCAAAGCCTAATCGCGGTTCAATCAGGTAAAAGCTGAATGAATAGGATTGAGCAAATGACCTCATCTAATTTAAAACAATGGAATGATTTTGTAGATGGATGTATCGACTTCCGTCCTAACGATGGCGTGTTTCGTATTGCACGCAATATGTTTACTGAGCCTGAACTATTTGACTTGGAAATGGAACTGATTTTTGAAAAGGTTTGGATTTATGCATGTCACGAAAGTGAGATTCCAAACAATCATGATTTCCTAACCGTTCAAATTGGTCGCCAACCGATTATTGTGAGCCGTGATGGTAAAGGCGAATTACATGCGATGGTCAATGCTTGTGAGCATCGTGGAGCGACTTTAACCCGTGTTGCTAAAGGCAACCAGTCAACCTTTACATGTCCATTCCACGCATGGTGCTATAAGTCAGATGGCCGTTTAGTGAAAGTCAAAGCACCAGGCGAATATTGTGAAGATTTTGATAAATCAAGCCGTGGTTTAAAACAAGGCCGTATTGCCAGCTATCGTGGCTTTGTATTTGTAAGCCTTGATACTCAAGCAACAGATTCTCTAGAAGACTTTTTGGGCGATGCAAAACTGTTCCTTGATTTAATGGTTAATCAGTCGCCAACAGGTGAGCTCGAAGTACTTCAAGGTAAGTCATCTTATACCTTTGCAGGTAACTGGAAGCTACAAAATGAAAATGGCTTAGATGGCTACCATGTCAGCACTGTTCACTATAACTACGTCTCTACAGTCCAACATCGCCAACAAGTAAATGCATCAAAAGGTGAAGAACTCGATACGCTTGACTATAGTAAGTTAGGTGCCGGTGACTCAGAAACTGATGATGGTTGGTTTAGTTTCAAAAATGGTCATAGCGTGCTTTTTAGTGACATGCCGAACCCAACTGTTCGTCCGGGCTACAGCACAGTTATGCCGTATATGGTCGAAAAATATGGTGACAAATATGCTGAATGGGCAATGCATCGTTTAAGAAACTTGAACTTGTACCCTAGCCTATTTTTTATGGACCAAATTAGTTCTCAGCTTCGTATTGTTCGCCCTGTCGCTTGGAATAAAACTGAAGTCATTAGTCAATGTATTGGGGTTAAAGGTGAATCTGCTGAAGCGCGCCGTAACCGTATTCGGCAGTTTGAAGATTTCTTTAACGTATCAGGCCTTGGTACACCAGATGATTTAGTTGAATTCCGTGAACAACAAAAAGGTTTTCAGGCACGACTTGAACGTTGGAGCGATATTTCGCGTGGTTGTCAGTCTTGGGAATATGGCGCGACCAAAAACTCACAAGACTTAGGCATTCAACCCGTCATTACTGGCCGTGAGTTTACCCACGAAGGACTCTATGTAAACCAGCATGGACATTGGCAACGTCTGATGCTCGAAGGCTTAAACAAGAAAGCATTGAAAATGCAGGATATTACTTTTGAAAACAATGCCCTAATGGATGAGGTGTAACCATGTCACAAGAACTACATTTTGCTGTATCTCAGTTTTTGTACAAAAAAGCAGAGCTTTGTGATGCTTATGACTGGGATGCCTACCTAGAGCTTTACGATGAAGATAGTGAATATCATATTCCACAGTGGATTGATGACCATAACTATGTTCAAGATCCAAATCAGGGTTTGTCTTATATTTATTATGCAGACCGTACAGGCCTTGAAGACCGTGTATTCCGTATTCGTACAGGTAAAGCAGCATCTGCAACACCGTTGCCACGTACTTTGCACAGCATAAACAACATTCGAGTTAAAACACTGGAAGATGGTTTTATCGAAGCAAAAGTTGCATGGCAAACGCTCTATAACCGTCAAGGCTTAGAGGGCTGTTTTTACGGACACGCCACTTATCTTTTACGCCAAACAGCAGATGGTTTCCGTATTCGTCGTCAGCACAGCATTTTGCTTAATGACAAAATTGATTCCGTTTTAGACTTCTATCACGTTTAAGGGGAATGAAAATGGGACATTCAGTTGCACTTAACTTTGCCGATGGCAAAACCTTTTTCATTTCGGTAAATAACGACGAATTGCTGCTTGATGCAGCAGTTCGCCAAGGAATTAACCTACCTCTCGACTGCCGTGAAGGTGTTTGTGGTACCTGTCAGGGTCAGTGTGAAACTGGTCTTTATGAACAAGAATATGTTGATGAAGATGCATTAAGTGAACGTGATTTGGCCGAGCGTAAAATGTTAGCTTGCCAGACGCGTGTGAAATCAGATGCAGCTTTTTATTTCGATCATGATTCTGCAATCTGTAACGCTGGTGATACCTTAAAAATTGAAACCAAAGTGACCGCTGTTGAGTTGGTTTCTGAAACAACAGGAATTTTGCATCTTGATGCAAGCAGTCATGCTGCCCAACTTCAGTTTTTACCGGGTCAATATGCTCGTTTGCAAATTCCAGATACTGAAGATTGGCGTTCTTATTCTTTTGCAAATAGACCAAATACAACCAATCAATTGCAATTTTTAATTCGTCTTTTGCCAGATGGTGTGATGAGTAATTATTTGCGTGATCGTTGTCAGGTCGGACAAACCCTACTTATTGAAGCACCGCTTGGTAGTTTTTATTTACGAGAAGTACAGCGACCACTCGTTTTTGTAGCTGGTGGAACAGGTTTATCGGCTTTCTTAGGAATGCTAGATAACTTGGTTGATCAGCCTAACTCACCTGCTGTTCAGTTGTATTACGGCGTAAATAATGAAACCGACTTGTGTGAACAACAGCGTTTACATGCCTACGCGGAGCAGCTACCAAACTTTAGTTATCACCCAGTTGTGACTAAAGCAACCGAAGCTTGGCCAGGCAAAGCGGGTTATATTCATGAGCATTTGAATAAAGATCAGCTGGCTGAACAAGCTTTTGATATGTATTTATGTGGCCCACCGCCAATGATTGAAGCTGTTAAAAATTGGTTAGATGAACAATCTTTGCAAAATTATCATATTTACAGCGAAAAGTTTTTACAAAGCAATACATCACGCTAAAAGTCTTAAGGTTGTTCGCTAAACCACTATAAGCCAACTCATTCAATATACTCTGTAAAGGGTATATTGTTTTTTTATTTTTAAAAATTAAAAGTCTTTTATATTCAATCACATAAAATAAGAAATTCCGACAAAATAAATTGACCGCTTCACTCGGATTTGATATAAATTTTGATAGATCTTAAGGAATAAGATCATGATGAGATTAACTTATAGCACCTTTTGTAACCCTCTATTCTATTTCTCGAATGTATTAAATGGATGGACAAAATCCGACGTAAAAATTTGAGAAAATCACATTAACTAGCGGTTAAATTGGTCTGTATTTTGCTTATATCTCATTGTAATTTGCGAGTAACTTAATTTTTTAAGTGCCGTATTTACGTGTTGCAAAGCTAAGGCTTCACACATTTTGCACAGTAAATACAGGAGTGAGCCAAAAGGGATATATATGAACCAAGCCAACTCCCCAGAACTCAGTGGGCGTCATTTCCAAAATGAGTCTATCTTTACCAATCATAATCTGGTGTTTGATCATCATGATTTAAATGAAACCTGCCGAAATGTAGGTCAAATTTTTAAACCGCATGATCTTAAAATCTCTCAGCAGAAGCGAGATTTCAGTGCAACTATGCACCATGTTAAAACAGGCGCACTGTCTATTAGCCGCTTGGAATATGGTGCGGATGTTATTATTGAACCAGATCATCTTGATAACTTTTACTTAATTCAAATTCCCACTCAAGGCTATGCAGAAATCGAGTTTGGTTCACAAAAGTTTATTTCTTATTCTCAAGTTGCTTCTCTTATTTCTCCTCAGCAATCTTTACGTATGCGCTGGCATGCAAACTCACCACAGCTCATTCTAAAAGTTTCAAAGGATGATTTTACTTATCATTGCCGTCAGCACATTGCTGATTCAGAAAATAACTTACTCGTTTTTGACCCAAAACTAGACTTTTCTACACAAAGTGGAGCCTATTTTTTACAGCTCGTTAGAACACTGATGGATGCTTTAGCATGCGAACAACACCCGCTTCATCATCCTTTAGCCTTTAAACAGTTTGAGTCAAATCTTTTTAATGCGCTCATTTATGGTCAACCCAATAATGCATTACATAAAATAGATCAGTATAAAGAAAAAACTGTCTCTCCTTATTTTGTGAAGCGTACAGAAGCCTACATAAAAGAACATTTACATGAGCCGCTTAACGTCGAAATTCTGGCCGAGCATGCAGGCGTGAGTGTAAGAACCCTTTTTACTGGTTTTAAAAACTATTTGGGTACTACCCCAATGTCTTATTTAAAAGAATTACGCTTTGAACAGGCTCATTTAGAGCTGATGCATAATGAAAATCTGTCGGTTACTGACGTTGCATTTAAATGGGGATTTACTCACTTAGGTCGTTTTTCTCAAGAATATAAACGCCGTTATGGTGAGTTACCTTCGTCTACTCGCCGTTCTGGTCACATTGAAGGTTCAGGCTTAATTACTTCAATTTTTTCTTAAACTAAAATAGATAAAAGCCTTTTATATTTATTGATATAAAAGGCTTTTTTATGACTTAGAAATGATGAACATAACGAACTTGTAGTCGCGTACCTTCTGGTCGGTTTTCAGCATCTTGCTCAAAATATGCATTTGCAACCAAGTGATCATTTTTAGAAAAACTATACATCGCACCCGGACCAATCGCCCAAACTTGTTCACGTCTACCTTTGACTTTTTCACCATCGACTTCGGTATCAGTGACTTGTTTTAGCCAATAGCCATTTAGTCCTAAGCGAAACTGTTCAGTAATGGCATAGTCTGTTGCGAAGTTTGCATGAATTGCTTGCCCAGCTTGCATATCATTTGCTCCAGCAAAAGCATAGCTTGGGTCATCATTTTTAAAGTTATAGAGATAATGGATACGTGTGGATGCAGTCCATTTAGGATTAAACCAGTACGTTGCAGCCCAATAAGGGTCAAATGAAACAGCATTATTACTGGGGTTAATATCTTTTTGCCGATCATATTCGCCCGTAGGTAAATTCACCTGAAACTCAAAACGATGTACAAACTTCGGTCCTTGCGCGCCCATGACTGGATCGAACTGAATAAAAGGTCCGATCATAATGTCCCCAAAGCCACTTTGAGCCTTAATTGCAGCATTATTCAAGCCATCATCCATATCCATTTTGCTGACAAAAGGAATTAAAAAATTCATGCCTAGACTGGCTTTATCTTTTACTCGGACATTCGATAAATAACTAATCTGCTCAACCAGTACTTGATAATTTAAATCTGTTTTAGGTAAACCTAATTTTTGTCCATTGGCATCGACCAGTTTATTGCTATCATAATTTTGAAAATAGGTTTGAGCATACCAGCCAGATCCTGCGGGTAATCCGCCATCGAGAAAGCTGGTCATACCTAAGTTTATGGTCGGTAAATCATAGGCATGTGTAATCAATGGCAAACCCAACAATGTCCCTGCTAAAAAGCCATGTTTAATTAAAGTGCTTTTCATCTTCTTATTTCCTATAAAAAAATCACGACCGGATTGATCGTGATTGTGGTGAATTAATGTGCTAATTCTGGATGCTCTGCGGCAATCCGATACTTTCCTGCGTGGAATACCAATGGTTCACCTTGGCGTTGTTGGTATTGTTCAATTTGACCAATAAAAATCAGGTGATCTCCGCCTTCATACTGATTTACATTGCGGCAAACCAAGGTTGCGAGTGCATCGGATAAAATTGGAACGCCAGCATTGCATTGTTGATGGGCAATGCCTGCAAATTTGTCTTCAGCACCTCGAGCGAAATGCCCTGAAAGCTGATGATGTTCTTGGGCCAACATGTGAATGGCAAAATATTCAGCTTCTATAAAATCCGACAAACTCGGTGCTGTTTTTGAAAGACTCCACAAAATTAATGGTGGATCTAAAGACAATGAAGAAAAAGAGTTGGCTGTCATTCCTATTTTCCGGCCATCTTTACCACGAGTTGTAATCACGGTAACGCCAGTTGCAAATTGACCAAGTAAATTACGGATTTCTCTTGGGTTTTCAGCATTAATGGTTTGTAAAGCTAAAGTTTCAATCGTGTCCATTTTTAATTCTCCCTTTGATATTTTGACCTTAAGCGACTTTTGCTGCGGTTTTTGAGGCCAAGAATGCTTGAGCCTGATTTGCATCAAACCACCAAGGGGCAAAAGAGCGCGGGTCATCAAAGTTATTGGCCATAATTGAAGCAATGCTCTGGTTCTGGCTTGCAGCAGCTAGTAGTTCAACAACATGCGGTTGTGGCGGTACTAATAGGCTATTGGTCCAAGCCACCACTTTTTCTGCATAAGCCCAATAACGTTCAAAGGTTTGAACCATCCATTGTTCACTAAAGCTTTGATTATCATTGGCTAAAATGGCATCGAAATAGATTTTGCTACACTTAGCCGCATTGTTTGAACCTTGACCAGTAATCGGGTCATTCACCACCAAGGCATCTGCCATTCCAAAAATTTTCTTGCCAGACGGTAAGGTTAAAACTGGTTTGCGTACTGTCGGTGGGAAACGCCCTGCTAAATATCCACCAGCATCGGTTAACTCAACATTTGTGCAACGTTCATATTCCCAAGGCACAAATTTCTTGAGTAAGTCCAAACTGCACTGCAAATGCTGTTCCGGTGTTTTGACATCTTGCCAGCAGTCCATTGGCCCATTTGGAATTCCTTCAAACACCATGATGTCGCAAGGTCCATTCACGGTAAGTGCCGGAAATGAAAAATACTCACCGACTTCAGGAATAATATTAAAAGTCACACGAGAGTAAGGTGAAATGGGCTTCATGTTTTTGACATAGGTCAATGCCAAAGCGCGCTGTGGTTTATCAAAGACACTGCGTGCATCATCACGTTCAAACTGTTTAACGACTTCACCTTTACCAGCCGCAAGTAATACAAGCTCGTAGTCGTTTGCAAGTTGTTCTAACTCTTCTATTCCCACATCCTGAATGACTAATCGACCGCCACGGCGTTCAAATTCTTCCATCCAATATGGCATTTTGACGCGTTGATCGACCGATTGAGCGTAGCGCTCGAGACGAGCACTCCATTCAAATGCTTTACCACCATTTTCAGGATTGACTAAAGCCAGCCCAATGCCTTCTACCGCTGGACATTGTTCTTCCCAAAAATTTAAACCTAAGTCACGTTCAGTTTGTAAAGCGGTATGAAACATACACTGGCTTGACATCACTTTACCTTGACGGATTTCATCGGCAGTTCGGTTGGTGATCATGGTCACGTCGTAACCTGTATCTAATAAGCCCAAACCAAGCTGTAAACCAGACTGTCCTGCTCCAACAATTGCAATACGGCGCATAATCTTCTCCATAATTTTCTCAATATGCTTTTAAAACGCTGTGCTATTCAGCTAAACGTGGAATAGCGGGCTGTGATCCTTCAGGGCCCATCACGGAATACCCACCGTCGACTGCGTAATCTGCTCCGGTGACAAAACTCGCAGCGGGTGACAATAAAAACAAAACCACATTGGCAACTTCTTCAGGATGACCCAATCGACCTAGCAAGTGATAATCGGCTGCGACGCTATCGGCCTTTTCACGGTTATTACCACTCACTTCTGAAATGACACGAGACCATGTCCAACCCGGTGAAACGGAGTTGACGCGAATACTATCGGCAGCAAAGTCCATTGCCATGCTTTGTGTGAGTTGACGTATCGCGGCTTTAGAAACTGGATATAACCAGCGCCCTGTTTGTGCCACTTTGGCCGAGATTGAAGTAAAATTAACGATTGAACCTTTTTGCTTTTTTAGGTCATTGTATAAAGCTCGGCTCAGCTCAACTGTAGAGACCAAATTAATATCGAGTGCTTGTAACCAGTCCTGACGTGAAGATTTAAAACCATCATCTAAGTAGGTACATGCCAAATTCACCAAGTAACTCACTTCACCTAAATGTTGATGAATATCTGCCACAGCTTGTTGAATAGCCGCATCGCTGGTTAAATCGGTTTGAATAAACATCACATCATGGTTAAAGCTTTCTGCAATTGCCTTGCCTTTGGCATCAATATCTAAAATAGCGACATGAGCACCCGCACTCACCAAAGCTTGTACAACAGCTTTACCAATCAGTGTTGCGCCGCCACTCACCACAGCAACTTTTCCTTTTAAATCTATATTCATTGCAGATACTCCTTAATTGACTGGCTTGCCTTCACTACTTGACCAAGATGGCATCAAAGTATTTGAAGGAAGATCTTCATCAAGAAGTTTTCGTGCTGTCTCGACACCTGCAACTGGTAAGCCTGTTGGGTCTAATAAACCAATTTGAACGAGTACCGACGCTTGGTCCCAGTAAATATGCTCATGGCACAGCTTTGAACCTCTGAACTGAATTACACCTAACATTGGAATTTCGACATATTTACCAGTCGGTTTTACACCCGGTAATAGCCAGTCAATTTCAGCGTCGTGGGTAAAGCTCATAATGAATTCGTCGACCACTTGCGTTGAGCCAACCGTACGAGAGATTGAAGTAATCTTCATATCTTTCGGGTTCTGGTGAACAAAGTGATATTGATAAAAACGGGCAAGCTGGCTTTGACCTACACCACCAGTTAAGGTTGGAATATGGTTGACATAAGGTTCTGCGACCATCGTTGCCATGGTTGCTGGCACGTCACGCGTATCAAACTCATGACGAATATGCTCTTCCCATAGTGCAACTAGGTCATATTTCGGTCCAATCGTTTCATGTAGTGCTGTTACTGTACGCTCGTGAGCAAAGCGTGCTGAAGGTTTGTGGTAATGGTTGCTTTTTGGGCGCGCAAAAGCATGGTCAACACTTTCGTATACATAGGCTTGTACATTTGAATATTGATTAGCTGCATCGACAATTGCTTGCCTCGCATCTGGCGGTGTAAATTGGTCCAGTTCTGCAATATGTAAAACCAAGCGCCCTTTTAGGTTGGCTAGCTCATCTAACGCTTTTTCAATGCCTACACCGTAATAACCTACGGCACATGCCACTTCCGAAAGTCGACAACCTGTCAAATAAGCAAGCTTTCCACCCAAACAGTATCCCACCACCCCAAGGCCTGTAGAGGTGTCACATTCTGATCGTGTCTTTAAAAAAGCTAAGCTGTCTTGAATATCTTCAACACCGAGGTTTTCGTCATATTGCTGATAAAGCTCGAAAGCCTTTTGAAAATCTTCTGGTGTGTAACCCAGTTCTATATTAGGTGCTACACGCCAAAATAAATCAGGAACTAAAACGGTATAGCCTTCTTCTGCAAGAAAATCTGCTTTTTCCCGCATTGCTGCATTCACCCCAAAGATTTCCTGACAAAGTACCACTCCAGGTCCTTTTCCTGTTTCGGGTATTGCTAGATATGCACTGAACTGCTTTCCAGATGCAGTTTTAATTTGAATGGTTTGACCAGCCATAGTGTCAACTCCTGACATTGTTATGGCTTTATCTTCTATCCAAATTTTTTTTTAGACTGTCCAAAAGCTGCGAGCATTATCCAATCTCTGCGCAATTATTAAAATTCATCACATTGGATAAAAAATTAAAAACAAGAAATACCTATATTTCAAAAGTTTAATTTAAAAAATGAAATGAGTGTTTTTTATCTAATTTGGAAAATATGGATGAAGATTAGGACTTATTGGATAGTGAAGACTGGCTAAAAATAGTTCAATCAAAGATACCGGTTTTGTAACGAATGCATTGAATTACTCAGGGAATTAAATAATTTTAAGAAGGAATACATATGAAAACGATAGATGCAAACACGATTATCAACCGCGAGAAACTATCTCCATTACAATGGATGGTTTTTATCCTAGGCTTTTTTGTCTTTTTCTGTGATGGTCTAGACACGGGAATTATTGGTTTTATTGCTCCAGCCTTACTGGATGATTGGGGTATTACCAAGCCTCAACTTGCTCCTGTTTTAAGTGCTGCCTTAGTCGGCATGTCGATTGGTGCAATCATTTCGGGGCCTCTGTCCGATAAGTTTGGACGTAAAGGCGTCATTGTTTTGACAAGCTTTTTATTTTCAATATTTACGATTTTGTGTGGCTTTGCCAATTCAACCCAAGACTTAATGATTTATCGCTTTATTACAGGTGTTGGTTTAGGCGCAGCCATGCCAAACATCAGTACGATTGTCTCTGAATATATGCCTGTAAAACGTAAAGCATTCCTGACAGGCCTTGCTGGCTGTGGTTTCATGCTCGGTATTTCTTGTGGTGGTGTGTTGTCAGCTTATCTATTAGAAAGTTATGGCTGGGCTAAGGTGATTATTATTGGTGGAAGCATTCCTCTAATTTTAGTGGTTGCTTTATTGCTTAAATTACCTGAATCAACTCAATACTTAATTACACGTCATCAACAAGAAAAAGCTCAGCGTATTTTAGAAAATATTCAAGGTCATTCTTTTCAAGAGCCGGTAAAACTTGTTTTAACTCAAGCAGAAACTGCATCAGATGAAAATCCAGTTAAAGTCGTTTTAGGTAAATACCTTTGGGGTTCAAGCATGCTTTGGCTCTGCTGCTTTACCAGTCTATTGGTGTTTTATCTTTTAACAAGCTGGATGCCAACGATTTTAAAAACAGCAGGTTTTAGTACGCAACAGTTTAGTTTAATTGCAGCGATTTTCCCTTTTGGTGGTGTGATTGGTGCAACCATTATGGGATGGTACATGGATAAACTGAATCCAACTACAGTGATTAAATATTCATATCTCATTGCTTTTGGACTATTCATTGTTGCAGGTCTGGTGAGCTCAAATATTTTCTTGTTAGGTCTTACTATCTTCTTAATTGGTGCATTACTCGCTGGTGCACAGTCTTCATTACTGCCACTTGCAGCTATGTTCTATCCAGCAGTTTGCCGCGCGGTTGGTGTTTCATGGATGCATGGTATTGGTCGTATCGGTGCAATTTTAGGTGCTTTCTTTGGCTCGCTCATTTTCACTTTTAACCTAAGCTTAAGCGATATTTTCTTTATTCTTGCATTACCAACCTTCATCTCATTTATTGCGCTTAGCCTGAAAGTGATTTATGAGAAATCTAAAAACAAACAAGTGTTAAAGCTAGAAGAAAGTCTATAAATATTAATCAATAAATGAAAAAACTGATTTAATTAATTAAATCAGTTTTTTTATTTGGAAAAATTAAATATTAGAAAATTTTGCCTTTAGTCTCACTTGGATTTTCTCCGAACTCTTCACGATATTCTTGAGAAAAACGACTTAAATGGTTAAAACCCCAGTCATAGGCTAGCTTTGAAATAGAAACTTTTCTATCTGCTCCTGTGGTGCTCAGGATTTTATAAATTTGTTGGAGACGATATTTTTTTAAATATGACATTGGACTAGTGCCATAGTACTGTTGAAATTCGTCATACAATTTTGATTTTGAAACCCCTGCCAGACGTTGCAAATCTTCTGCACAAATTTCTTCGTGCGCATGTTCAATAATAAAATTACGAACCTTACGGATATACGCTGGCTCATCCTGGTGTGAGAGCGACTTTAAGGCTTCAGAGTAGTTATTTTCTTGAGACAATAATAACGCTTTAATGACAAAATTTTCATAGTCTTCAGATAACATCTGCAAACCATAAAAATTGCTATATTGCGATTTTAACTGTACAAAATTTTGAATATTTTTCCACCAAGCACCAATCAATTGCTCCGAGTCCAGATGCATTTCAGGGTTAAAAATAATGGGCGTCTCTATGGGTTTATTGAGTAGATCCGCAAGAACAATCTGCATACTCCGCTCAGGAATAACCACCTGAAATTTTCTGCAATCTTTATCGATAATCAAATCTTGCTGATCGTTATTTGAAACAATAAGGCCTCTATTTTCATCAGATTGATAATGAGCACCACGAATGTTGAGAGCTTGTCGACCTTGTATAGGCAAACTAATGCTATAGGCTTTTA
>Ga0268255_10001195_pt1 | contig 15722 bp, 14 predicted proteins | sample AgamicOrMarz_FD_200256 | JGI IMG/M metagenome (GOLD analysis project Ga0268255, IMG submission 200256) | Agave microbial communities from Guanajuato, Mexico - Or.Ma.rz (v2) (version 3) | ecosystem: Host-associated > Plants > Phyllosphere > Phylloplane/Leaf | place: Guanajuato, Mexico...
CGTAATGAAGAGCGGCTCACGGCGTGGACCTCGAAGCTCGATTCGATGGCGGCCAGCCTCGGCAAGGAATGGGAGCAGGCGAGCGAGCGCAGCGAAGAGCGGTTGACGGCGTGGACCTCGAAGCTCGATTCGATGGCGGCCAGCCTCGGCAAGGAGTGGCAGCAGGCAGGCGAGCGTGATGAAGAGCGGCTCACGGCGTGGACCTCGAAGCTCGATTCAATGGCGGCCATGCTCGGCAAAGAGTGGCAGCAAGCAGGCGAGCGTAATGAAGAGCGGTTGACGGCGTGGACCTCCAAGCTCGATTCAATGGCGACCACGCTCGGCAAGGAATGGCAGCAGGCCGGCGAGCACACGGCGAGCCGTCAGCAGGAGATATGCGACACGCTCGCGCGGACGGCGACCGATATCGCTGCGCAAACGCAGGCGCACGCGAGCGAAACCATCGCCGAGATATCGCGGCTCGTGCAGGCAGCGTCGGAGGCACCGAAGGCCGCCGCCGAAGTGGTCGCGGAACTGCGTCAGAAGCTCTCGGACAGCATGGTGCGCGACACCGCCATGTTGCAGGAGCGCAGCCGCTTGATGGAAACGCTCGAAACGCTGCTCGATGCTGTCAACCATGCATCGACGGAGCAGCGCACGGCGGTGGATGCGCTCGTCGCGACGTCGGCGGATCTTCTCGAGCGTGTCGGGACAAGGTTCACCGACAAGGTCGAAACCGAGGCGGACCGGATCGGCGCGATTGCCGCGCAGATCACCGGCGGCGCCGTCGAAGTGGCGAGCCTCGGTGAAGCGTTCGGCTCGGCCGTTCAGCGTTTCGGCGAGTCGAACGACAAGCTCGTCGCGCATCTGGAAAGAATCGAGGCCGCGCTCGACAAGTCGCTCGCTCGCAGTGACGAGCAGCTTGCATATTACGTCGCACAAGCACGCGAGGTGGTCGATCTGAGCGTGATGTCGCAAAAGCAGATCGTCGAAGATCTGCAACTGCTCGCTGCCCAGCGCGCCGCGGATGGAGCCGAGGCAGCATGAGCGGGATGAGCGAGGACATCGACGGCGGCGTGGAGCAGGGCACGCCGATCTGGGCGGCGTTCGGCGACCTGATGTCGGTGCTGCTCGGCGCGTTCATGCTGATTCTGGTGGCTGTCATCGGCGTGCAGCTCGAACTGTCGAACAAGCTCGACCAGGAGGTCAAGCAGCGTCAGCTTGAAACGCAGCGCCGCAAGACGCTCGAACAGGCGCTGGCGGGGCCGCTCGCGGCGGGCCGCGTGACGCTGGTGAACGGGCGTATCGGCATCAGCGGCAACGTGCTGTTTGCGCTGAACTCCGACCAGTTGCAGCCGCAAGGGCGCGATCTGTTGAAGAGCCTCGCCGGGCCGTTGTCTGCGTATCTGAGCGCGAACGACCAGATCCTGATGGTGAGCGGCTTTACCGACGACCAGCGGCTGCGCGAAGGCAACCGTCGTTTCGCGGACAACTGGGAATTGTCGGCGCAGCGCGCGCTGACAGTGACCCGCGCGCTGATCGATGCGGGCGTGCCGGCGTCGTCGGTATTCGCGGCGGCGTTCGGCTCCGGACAACCCGTTAGCTCGAATGCCGACGAACCAGGACGGGCGCGCAACCGTCGCGTGGAAATAGCGCCGGTTCCGAGGCCGTCGGCTGCGGCAGGCAAGCCCCATGAGTGACAGCGCGAACGTCGACGCAAGGCCGACGCCGGGTGTGCCGCAGGCCGGATGCACGGGTGAAACGGTGCACGCGGCCGAGGCAAACCACCCACCCGGGACCGCGCCGACGAATTCCGCCGTGCAAACCCCGCGCGCCACCCTCGACGCGTGGCGCGAGCGCGGCGCCGACCGCCTTGATCCGCTGCGTTTCGCTTTCATCGACGCGTTCGAACGACGTGCCGCCGCACACACCGGCGCTGCGCGCCACGTGCTCGACGAGAAGCTTGCCGCGCTGCTCGAAACCTATGCGCGCAAAGTCGACCAGGCGGCGGCCACCGCCGGTCATGCGTCGTCTCCGGATGGACCTGCACGGGGCACGCTCGCCGAACTCGTCGGCTACATGCAAGACGAGCCGCGGCGCCCTGAAGGCGAACGGGCCCCCTATCCGGAGCTTCCCGCTCTCGACTATTTCAGGGAAACCTGGGCCAAGGTCCGCACTGAAAAGCAGTTGCGGCAGTCGCTGCAGCCGGCGCCCGGCAATGCCGGTCCGCTCAATTCGAGCAGCCTCGTGCACCGTTCGCTGTCGCTGATGCGCGAGTTGTCGCCGGGCTATCTGAAACAGTTTTTGTCGTATGTCGACGCGCTGTCCTGGATGGAGCAATTGAGCGGCGGCGTCCCGGCCAGCAAGGATGCGCCGCGCGCCGGGGCGTCCGCCAAAGGCACTCGCAGCAAGTCCCGCTGATGCCGGACGGCGTGTGCCGTGGCATATTGGGGGGGTAGCCATCGAAAGGAGCCCACCATGCGAATCCAGACGTCATTTCTGTTCGATCTCGACGGCACGCTCGTCGACAGTGTTTATCAGCACGTGCTGGCGTGGAAAGAAGCGCTCGACAGCGAAGGCATTCCCCTGTCGGTCTGGCGGATTCATCGAAAGATCGGCATGAGCGGGGGACTCTTCACCAATCAGCTTCTGCGTGAGACCCACGGAGAGATCAGCGCCGAGCGCAGCGAGCGTCTTCGTCATGCGCACGCGGCTGCCTATCAAAACTTACGCGCGCAAGTATGTCCGCTGCCGGGCGCGCGCGAACTGCTCGATGCCTTGACGCAAGCGGGCACGCCCTGGGCGGTGGCGACCAGCGGGCGCATGGAAACCGCTGCGGTGAATCTCGAAGCGCTCGGCGTCGATCCGGCAAAAGCGGTCGTCGTGACGCGCGACGACGTTAAATATGCGAAGCCCGACCCCGACCTTTTCCTCGCCGCGGCCGAACGCCTTGGCGTTGAGATCGAACACTCGGTCGTGGTAGGCGACAGCATCTGGGACATGCTCGCGGCGCGGCGCTGCCGCGCGCTCGGTGTCGGATTGCTGTCGGGCGGCTACGGCACTGAAGAGTTGGAGCGTTCCGGCGCGCTGCGCGTCTACGACGACCCCGCGGCGCTACTCGACCATCTCGACGAAGTCGCTTCGCGGCCCTAATCACGAGCATCGCGCGGCCGCAGTCAACGCGGCCGCGGTGGCTCGTTCCACCCATGCTCATCCGGTTGATTCAACGCGCATAGGCTGCCGGCGCCACGCGTAACTTTGTACTGTTCGCGCCAAGAGCCCTGTACTATATGGTGAAACGGGGCCGGCCCTGCAACCTGCAATAGTTGACCGGCGTGTACGCATATGGCGGCGCGCCGGTATGTTCCATGAGCTCATGCGGTGGCCGGCGAGCCTGTCACGGTAACGCTCTGCGGCGGCCCGACGAACCACGCTAAAAACATGAACAAGTTTATTCGACCACCCGTCTCCTATCCGACAACGGTTGTTTTCGTCGACGACAACGACAACTACCTCGACGCCCTGCGCCGCTTCTTTCCGGACGTTTCCACCAATCTGTTCTTCTCGCGTCCGCAGGCGGGGCTTGCGTTCATACGCCAGCATGCGCGTGAGAACTCGCTGGAATTCGCGCCGGCTTCAGCATGCTTGAGCGAGACCGGTTTTGATCGCTTCGTCGAGTCATCGCCGCAGCGCGATGTGCTCGCGCGCGCAACGCGTTTCTCCGAAGTGGCAGCCGTCGTAGTGGACTACGACATGCCCGGTGTGAGCGGTGTCGAGTTCCTGTCCTCCATATCCAACCTGCATTGCGCGAAGATTCTGCTCACAGGCGTCGCGGACGAAACTGTCGCAGTGAAAGCATTCAACGCCGGCATTGTCGATTTATATCTGCGCAAGACCGACGCCGATTCGGCAAACCGGCTCGTCCACTTCCTCAAAGACGCGAAGAGCCGTCACTGCTCCGAAATGGGCTGGCTCGCGTTGGGCGAGAACGGCATGACGTATTGCGACCCGCGCACGCGCAAGGTGCTGGACGAAGTGGTGAAGGACAAAGGCATCGTCGAGTATTACTGGCGGCCCGAGCAGAATGCGATTCTCATGTTCGATCGCGAGGGAAGGGGCAGTGTCTTCGTCGCGTGGGCCGAGCACGACTGGATATCTCAGGGCGAGATCGTCGCAGACGAAAGCGGCCCGGCCGAGTTGCTGAAACAGATGGCGGTGCGCGAAGTCATGCCGCTTTTCTGGCCGCATCTCGCCTACCGCTCGGGCGTCGAATTCAGAATGCTCAAGCCGCAACCCATTCCCGGCTGGGGCGACGCGTTTTACTGCTGGAGCCCGATCGAGACGCCCGAAGTGGTCCAGGCCGGCGTCAGGCCGCTCACGTTCGCGCAGTGGCGGAGTGACCGGGCACGCTAACGTCTGCCGGCACGTCGAGCAACATGTACGCCATCCCCACTGCCTTCGTGTCGGCCATGTTCGTCGTGTTCGGCCTCTACGTGGTCATCACGCAAGGGGTGACGCGGCTCTCGGTGCCTTTCCTCCTGATGTGCGCGGCGACTTTCGCATGGCAGGGCACATGGACGCTGCTGTTCCAGACCAAAGATACGGAAGTCGCCGGCTTGCTGGTTCGCGTCGGCTATCTGTTCATTCTCTTTCTGCCGACCACTTTCTATCACTTCGTGACAGAAGTTGCGGCGCGGCGCCGGGAGCGGCCGCTGCTGCTGGCGTCGTATGGTCTGTGTTTCGTGCTCGCGGTGTTGCTGCCAGGCAATGAAGTCGTTGCCGGTTATCAGCATTATTTCTTTGGCTATTATCCGATTGCCGGGCCGCTGCATCCGCTGCATGTGGTGCAGACGGTGCTGCTTGCCGCGCGCAGCGGCCAGCTTCTGCTTGGCGCGCGAAAAAATGCTGGCGGGCAGGGGCGCCGGCGTCTGGACCTGTGTCTCGCCGCGCTTGGTCTCTACTCGTTTGCAGCCGTCGACTATGCGGTCAACTATGGCTACCCGTTCTATCCGCCTGGCGTGTTGTTCATCGCGCTGAGTCTGGGGCTGCTTGCCATCACGATTGTCCGCTACCACCTGATTCACCCGTATGCGCTTGCAGCTACCATCGCGCACGAGATCGCCACCCCGCTGGCCACGATCGGCATGCACGCCGACGAGATCGCGAGCGTCTGGAGTCATGTTTTCAAAGGCTATCGCCTCGCCGTCGCGCACGGCCTGTATGACGATGAAGAACATTCCGGCCAGTCCGAGCGCATCAGCCAGCTTGCCACGGCAATCAGACGCGAGGTGTCCGGCACGAGCGCGATGGTCGAAATGGCGCTGGCTTCGTACACGCTCGACCGGCTCGACCGCAGCCGTTTCAGCGCCCATCCGGTACGGCAGTGCGTGGACTCCGCGCTGGAACGCTACCCGTTTCGCGCCGACGAACGCGAGCGCATCACGATCTTGCCGATCGATCCAATGCTGCGCTTTTCCGGCTCCGATACGGTGGTGGTCTTCGTGTTGTTCAATCTGCTGAAAAACGCATTGCATGCGATTCATGTGAACGGCGAAGGGCAGATCACGATCAGCGCGCTGGAAGACCAGGATTTCTGCATGCTGCAATTCCGCGACACGGGACCAGGCATTGCGCCGGACGTTCTGCCGCACATCTTCGACGCATTCTTCTCGACCAAGCGGCACGGCAGCGGCGCGGGCATGGGACTGGCGTTCTGCCGCCGCGCGACGGAACTGCTGGGCGGCAGTATCGAATGCACGTCGGTGCGCGGTGCGCACACTACATTTATCGTGCGGCTGCCGCTGCCGGGCTCGGCAGCGGACAGGGCATTGTCCAGGTCGCCGGTACGCGAAGCGCGCCGGCGTTGCGACTTCGGTTGAGCGCTGTGGCTTATTCCGTCAGCGCCGACAACGGCAACTCATACTCCTTCACACGGTCGACGATTCCATCCGGAAAGCGGCGGATCTTCCGGTCGCGCCCGGCATACAGAATCTGCTGATAGCCTTGCGACACCTTGCGCCCGTCGACGCAAAAGCGGAACAGCAAGTACGCCGAGCATTGCCTCACTTGCACCGTGTTCAGGTAGCAATCGACCCGCTGGAACGGAAAGGTTTCATGCACGTATTCCTGGTGCGCCCGCTTGGTCACGAACATGCCGTCCGAGCCGAGCAGGTTGTCGTGAATGCACTCGTGGAACCACCGCTCGCGGCAAACGCCTTGCCACTCGAAATAGCGGGCGAAATACGTGTTCATGAACGCATTCGAATCTTTTAGATAGATGTCGAAAGAATGGACAAAGGTTTTCGGCGAATCCATTACCAGCGGGCTGTCCGAAAGATGAGCATTGCCACGATTCAAAGCGTGAGGGATAGCTTCTCGCATCAACATACGATTTTCCTTTTACAGGAACGGCTGCTTGTGGCAGCCACACATGCCGGCCAGCACGGCGGGCACATCCCATTCTCTTGGGGAAATGGCTGATATGGCTATTCGCGCGCAACAAGAGCCCGCAATTCGTGCGCGGCTCGCACGACGGGGCCCTGGTGAACGGACCATCAGTCCGACGACAGTGTTGATGCAGCGATTCTTTTATTCAGTGGGTCAGCCAACAGAACAAATCGAACTGCGATGCCGAATGCGGAAATGGATATCAGCGGGAAGGAAGCCCGCTATGCAGCGCGTTACAGGTTTAATGACCGATTGACAAACGGCGTTTATCGAAAGCGCATAAATGACGCGGCGATTGCCATTCACACCGCGTGGGCATTAGCGGACAGAAAGCGGCAGACTTCGCCATGCATCGCCTGCACGCCAGGGCTCGATTCGATAGCGCGCCAGCATCCATGTACGAGTCCTGTGCCGATCCACAGGTGCGCTTCTCCGCCTGCAGCCTGAATGCGTTCGGCGAACACACGGGCGTCGTCTCTGAGCGGATCGTGTTCGGCGCCTATCGCAAGGGTGGGCGGAAGTGCGTCATAACGCGTGGCGTCGAGCGGGATGGTCCACTTGGGGTATGGCGCCGTTTCGCCCCAATACATGTCGCGAAACGCGTGGACGTCGGTGAGCGTGAGCATGGGCGCTTGCGCTTCGGTATCGCGTGAGGGCGGCTGCGGGTCGGTGCCGAGCATCGGATAAATCAGCGCGAGACCGCTTATTCCTTCGACGCCCTCGTCGCGCAATCGCATCGCCACGCTGGCAGCGAGCGTGGCGCCGGCGCTATCGCCCGCGAGTTGCAGCGTGGCGCCGTCAGGCAAATCGAAGGGCAGCCGCCGTTCCAGCGCCGCGAGCGTGACCTCCATGCAGTCGTCATGCGCGGCCGGTGCGCGGTGTTCGGGCGCGAGCCGGTAATCGACGGCGATTACATCGAGGCCGGTATCCTCGGCAAGGCGCGCCGTGATGACCTGATGACTGTCGAGCGATCCAAGCACGAAGCCGCCACCGTGGAAGTACAACACAGTGCCGCGGGGCATCGTGCCCGCATTCGCACTGTTGCGATACAGCCTTAGCGCAATCGAATGGCCTGCCGCGGACAGGAATTGCGCGTCTTCGGTGACGACTTCTGCCGGCAAAGGCGGAGTGAGCGCAGCCGCGTAGCGGTCGTAGATTTCGCGCTGCTCGCGCGGCGTCAACGAGGTGCTATGCCCTGGATAGACCGCGGCGGCTCGCGCGATAAATTCAGCCATCTGCGGCTCAAGCATGTTGGCTCCGGCTACGTTGTGCGGCGGCGGGCAAGCCGATCATGCGGCCCGCGTAGGTCGCGGGCGGCAACGCGGCATGAGCGTCGGCCAATTCCTGCACGCGAGCGGCCACGTCGGCATCGAACGCGACCGAGCGCGGCCCGCTCGTGTCGACGTGCAACAGCATCTGCTCGCCCGCGGCGACCGGCGTGTCGCTGCCCTCGGCGAACATCTCTAGGTAGAGTTGCAGCCGCTTGGCGTCGCACCCGAGCACGCGCATATCGACCCGCACGCGCGTGCCTTCCTTGATTTCATGCAAATAGTTGATGTGCGCTTCGAGTGTGTAGATCGAGCGGCCACGCTCCTTGCGCACGGCGTCCGGCAAACCGATCTGGTCGATCAGCTGGTCGGTCGCGAAGCTGAAAATCAGCATGTAGAACGCGTCGCGTAAATGGCCGTTGTAATCGACCCATTCCGCGCGCACCGTGTCGCGATAGCAGGGCAGGGAAGCGGTTTGCAGCATGTTGCGGAGTCTCCTTGTCTGATGCCTCGCCTGCTTCGCGCTTTGCGGCGTGCATGGCGGAAGCGACGCGGCACGGTGCGGTGCCGCGCATTGCGCGACTCGCGTCAATCCGCCGGCGTCAGTCCGTGTCGAGCCTTGGCTTCGCCGATTGCGGCCAGCACACTCGTGATGCAGTCGTCGCGATAACGCTCCAACTGCTTGATGGAGCGCGGGCCGACCTGCTCGGCGGTGCCGTCCACGACGCGGTCGATCAGTTCGCCGGTCAGCTTCGGCGCTATCAGTTTAGTCCACGGCAGCTCCAGCGCGGGACCGAACTGCTGCATGAAGTGGCGCATGCCTGCATCGCCGCCTGCAAGGGTGTAAGTAAGGAACGTGCCCATGAACGACCAGCGGATGCCGGCGCCGAAGCGGATGGCGTCGTCGATTTCGCCGGTGGTCGCCACGCCTTCGTTGACGAGATGCAGGGCCTCGCGCCACAGCGCTTCGAGCAGCCGGTCCGCGATGAAGCCGGGCACTTCCTTGCGAACCCGCAGCGGGCGCATTGAAAGCGCGCGGTAAATGTGCAGTGCGGCGTCGATGGTTTCGGGCGCCGTGCGCTCCCCGCCGAGCACCTCGACGAGCGGCAGCAGGTAGACCGGATTGAACGGATGCCCGACGATGCAGCGTTGCGGATTCACAGCCCGCGCGTAGAAGTCGCTCGGCAATAGCCCCGAAGTGGACGAAGCGATGATCGCGTCCGGCCTCGCGGCGCGGCTGATCTGCTCGTGCAACGCGAGCTTCAGTTCTTCCCGCTCGGGCGCGCTTTCCTGAATGAAGTCCGCGTTCGCGACACACGCTTCGATCGTATCGACGAAGCGCAGTCTCGACTGCGACGCGCCCTCCGCGAGACCGACGCGTTCTAGCGCGGGCCACGCATTGGCGACGTTCTCGCGCAGTTGCTTTTCCGCGCCCGGTGCGGGGTCCCACGCGATCACATCGAGCCCGTGCGCGAGCGCGCGCGCCACCCAGCCGCTGCCGATCACGCCCGCGCCGATCGCGGCGAATGTTTTGATATCGACGATCACTGCCATTGCTGACGTTTCCTTGTTTGCTTATGAGTTCTTCGATGCCCTAGCCGTTCGTGAGCATGCAACGCCGCACGCTTAAACGTATTCCCCGGCTACGCGTCGTTCGAGTTGCCGTTCTCCGCGCGCGGGCAGGCCGAGCTTGCGTCGTCCTTCGGCGGGTGTCAGCGCACGTCCGCCCAGGCGTTCGATGATTTCCACCGCGCGCTGCACGAGCGTGCCGTTCGTTGCGGGTACACCCTTATCGAGCCAGATGTTGTCTTCGAGGCCCACTCGCACATGGCCACCGAGCAACATCGCCTGCGCGACCATCGGCATCTGCATGCGGCCGATGCCGAAACCCGCCCATTGCGCGCCAGGCGGGAGGTTGTCGGCCATAGCTTTCATCGTCGTGGTGTCCGCGGGCGCGCCCCACGGAATGCCGAGGCAAAGTTGAAACAGCGGCGGCGCGTCGAGCAGGCCTTCCTTCAGCAATTGTTTTGCGAACCACAAATGGCCGGTATCGAAAATTTCCAGTTCCGGCTTCACGCCGAGTTCCTGAATGCGCGCTGCTCCGGCACGCAGTTGCGCGGGCGTTGAAACGTAGATGTAGTCGCCATCGCCGAAATTGAGCGTGCCGCAATCGAGCGTGCAGATTTCCGGCAGCAACTCTTCGACGTGCGCGAGGCGCGTCAGGCCGCCGACCAGATCCGTGTTCGCGCCAAAGCGCATCGGGTCTTCGCCGGGACCGATTTCGAGGTCGCCGCCCATGCCCGCAGTCAGATTGATGATGACGTCCGTGCCCGACGAGCGAATCCGGTCGACTACCTCGCGATACAACTGCGGATCGCGGCTGCCGCGTCCGGTTTTCGGATCGCGCACATGGCAATGGGCGACGGTGGCGCCCGCTTTCGCCGCTTCGATCGCGGCCTCGGCGATCTGCCTCGGCGTGACAGGAATGGCGGGATGCTTGCCGACTGTGTCGCCCGCGCCGGTGACCGCGCAGGTCACGATGACTTCATGGTTCATGCTTACCAGGTCCTGTAAATGAAAGTGTCACGACTCGCGCGCCGACTCAGAGCCCGAGGTAGGCCTTGACCGCGGGCAAACCGTCCTTGCCGTCGTAGGTCTTGACGCCGGCGAGCCATGCGTCGAGTACTTGCGGGTTTTTCTTCAGATATGCCTTCGCGGCATCCGAGGGCTTTTGCTTGTTCATCACCGATTGCATGACCAGGTTCTCCAGTTGCGTGGAGAAGCGCAGGTTGCTCACGAGCTTGCCGGCGTTCGGGCAACGCGTCAGATAATCGGGCGACGTGAGCGTATAAACGCGCGCTTCGCCGTCGTTCGGACCGAATACGCCCTCGCTGCCGGACAGGTATTTCATGTCGATCTGAATGTTCATCGGATGCGGTTCCCAGCCGAGAAACACCACCCATTTCTTGTCGCGGATCGCGCGGTCCACGGAAACGAGCATGCCCGCTTCGCTCGATTCGATCAGCTTGAATCCGCCGAGACCGAACTGGTTGGTCGCGATCATTTTCTGGATGGCTGCATTCGCGCTGCTGCCGGGTTCGATGCCGTAGATCTTGCCGTCGAGCTGATCGCGATGTTTGGCGATGTCCGCGAATGTTTTGAGGCCCGCGTCATACGCATAAGCGGGCACCGCGAAGGTCGCCTTTGCGCCCGTCAGATTGGGCGGCTGCAACACCTGGATCGATTTCGATTCGACGAACGGCGCGATGGCTTTTTCCTGCACCGGCCACCAGTAGCCGAGCGACACATCGAGCTGCTTGCTCTTCAGGCCCGCGAACGAAATCGGCACGGAAGCGACGGTGGTGACCGGCTGATAACCGAGCCCCTCGAAAACGGTAGACGCAAGGGCAGTTGTCGACGTGATGTCGGTCCAGCCGATGTCCGCGAAATGCACGGCGCGGCAGGCGGCCGGGTCCTGCGCAAACGCAGGCAGCGCGGTAACGGCGGCGGCGAGGTACGCAAGCCGGGCCAGCCGCGTTTTGATGCGTAATTCCATGACGTTCCCCTATTGACGCTTGTGCGCGTTTAACCGCGCGTTGTCGAATGGACCGCTTACCGGTGAGGCTGCAAGGCACGGCTGCCATCTCACGAAATCGCCTGCCTCGATGCCCTAACGTTAATGCCCCATATTGCCGCCAAAGCGACCGTCAGCGACCCGTTCTTGCTTCCACGCGACAACAAGGGAAAACCAGCATGCGCCGACGTTGCCGTGCGGTTGCAACGCAGCAATTGGCTGGGAGATTTTTGGCACGCCTTGCCCGCCCGCGACGCGCTTGCTACGCTCGCCCGGAACCGCGGGGCGGCTTGCGCTTGCCGCTTTCGTCTCGCATCTTCGTCTTCGCATCTGACCGGGTCCCGCGCAATGCCTGAAGAGATATCGTTCCTGCTGCTGCCTGGTTTTTCGGCGATCGGCTTCATGTCGGCGGTCGAGCCGTTGCGCGTTGCCAATCGCTTTCACGGCGAGCTCTACCGCTGGCGCATCGTGAGCCTCGACGGCACACCGGTCGCAGCCAGCAACGGCATTTCGATCAACGCCGACGCGGCCATCGCCGAAGTGAACGATGCGCGGCTGCTGTTCGTGGTGGCGGGCTTCGAGCCGCTCGCCTGCTACACGCGCGAACTGGCCGAGTGGCTCAGGCGCCTGGACCGGGCCGGCGCGACGCTCGGCGGGATAGACACGGGCAGCTTCGTTCTCGCGGAAGCGGGGCTGCTCGGCGGCGAGGACAACGTGACCGTGCACTGGGAGGCGTTGTCGGCGTTTCGCGAGCGCTATCCGTCGCTGAATGCCAGCCAGGAACTCTTCGAAATCGGCGCGCGGCGCATTACATGCGCTGGCGGCACCGCGTCGATCGACATGACGCTCGACCTGATCGGCCGCAAGCACGGCGCGGCGCTGGCTTCGGCGGTGTCCGAGCAGTTCGTGGTGAGCCGCATCCGTCAGCGCTCCGACCATCAACGCATGGAGATCGCCGCGCGCTACGGCGTGCACAACCGCAAGCTGATTCAGGTGATCGGCGTGATGGAGCAGCACATGGAAGAGCCGTTGACGCCCGACCGGCTCGCTCAGGAAATCGGCGTGACGCGCCGGCAACTCGAACGGCTGTTCTGCGCGTCGCTAAAAGACACGCCGACGCATTTCTATCTGCAGTTGCGCCTTGCTCGCGCGCGTGAGTTGCTGCAGCAGACCGACATGTCCATTACGTCGATTTGCGTCGCGTGCGGGTTTGAATCACCGTCGCACTTCTCGCGGACCTATCGCGCGCGATTCGGCGCAAGCCCGCGCAGCGACCGTCAGGTGACCGGCGGTCTCGTGTCGAAGAACGCGCTAATCAGCGCGCACGCTGCCGAATTATCACAAATACGACAATAGTGAATTCTTTGATCTGGGGTTTACCCTAGGTTCCTGGCCTCCTAAACTGTGTCCATCTGCTGAAGACAAACCGCCTTCAGCTCAGCACAAAACAATCTCTGGAGGTAGTAATCATGAAATCCCTGATCGAAGCTGCTGTTATCGCCGCTCTTATCTCTGCACCGCTCGCCGCTTTCGCGCAATCGAACCAGCCGGTTACCCGCGCTCAGGTCCGCGCCGAACTGATTCAGCTGGAGAAGGCGGGATATAACCCGGCAACGTCGAACGATTACGATTACCCGGCAAATATTCAGGCTGCCGAAGCGCGCGTCGCCGCACAGAACCGTGCGGCTCAAACGAGCGGCTACGGTTCGGCAACGAACGGCTCGTCGCAAGCAGGCAACCGCGCTGAAGTGACGTCGAGCTCGTATTCGGCTCCGGTCTACGTCGGGCAGTAACGGAACAGCGGCGCGGCGCTTTTCGCTGCGCGAAAAAAAACGGCACGCTTTTGCGTGCCGTTTTTGCGTTCAGATTCCACCCACGCACATGTATTTGATGACCACGTAGTCGTCGATGCCATAGTGCGAGCCTTCGCGCCCCAAGCCCGACTGCTTGACGCCGCCGAACGGCGCGACTTCGTTCGAGATAAGTCCTGTGTTGATGCCGACCATGCCGTATTCCAACGCTTCGGCGACGCGCCAGACGCGTCCGATGTCGCGGCTATAGAAGTACGATGCGAGGCCAAACTCGGTGTCGTTCGCGAGCGCGATGACTTCCTCGTCCGATGAAAAACGGAACAGCGGCGCAAGCGGACCGAAGGTTTCGTCGCGCGCCACTTTCATGTCGGGCGTGACATCCGCGAGTATGGTCGGCTCGAAGAAGCCGTGACCGAGCGCATGACGCTTGCCGCCCGTCACGACGCGCGCGCCTTTGGCGAGCGCGTCTTCGATATGCGACTCCACCTTGAGCACCGCCGCCTCATTGATCAGCGGACCTTGTGTGACGCCTGCCTCGGTGCCGCGGCCCACGGTCAGTTGCTCGACGGCGGCGCGCAGCTTCGCGGCGAACGCGTCGTACACCTTGTCGTGCACGTAGAAGCGGTTCGTGCAAACGCAGGTCTGGCCGCTATTCCGATATTTCGATGCAATCGCGCCGGCCACGGCGGCGTCGAGATCGGCGTCGTCAAAAACGATGAACGGCGCGTTGCCGCCCAGTTCGAGCGACACCTTTTTTACCGTTGGCGCGCACTGCGCCATCAGCAGACGGCCAACGGGCGTCGAGCCGGTGAACGACAGCTTGCGCACGATCGGATTGCCGGTCATTTCCGCGCCGATCGCTTTCGGCTCGCCCGTCACCACGTTGAACACGCCGCGCGGAACGCCCGCGCGTTCGGCCAGCACGGCGAGCGCGAGCGCGGAAAGCGGCGTCGCTTCAGCCGGCTTGACGATGATCGGGCAGCCCGCTGCGAGCGCCGGACCGACTTTGCGCGTGATCATGGCGGCCGGAAAATTCCACGGCGTGATGGCCGCGCAAACGCCGACGGGTTCCTTCGTCACGACAATGCGCTTGTCGTTTGCGGGAGTCGGAATGGTGTCGCCGTTCACGCGCTTGCCTTCTTCCGCGAACCATTCGAGGAACGAGGCCGCGTACTGGATTTCGCCCTTTGCCTCGGCAAGCGGCTTGCCTTGCTCGGTGGTGAGAATGAGCGCGAGGTCGTCGGCGTTCTCCAGCATCAGGTCATGCCATTTGCGCAGGATCACCGCGCGTTGCTTGGCGGTGCTCGCGCGCCATGCGGGCCATGCGGCGTTGGCGGCGTCGATGGCGCGGCGCGTTTCCGCGGTGCCCATGCGCGGCACCGTCGCGACGACTTCGCCGGTTGCGGGATTCATAACTTCGAAGGTAGAGCCGTCGTCGGCGCCTTGCCATTCGCCCGCGAGATAGGCGTGGGACTTCAGCAGAGCCGGGTCTTTGAGAGTGAGCGTGGTCATTGGGCGTTTCCTCAAGCTGCGACAGCTACGCTGTCCTTGATGACGTCTTCGAGAATCGCAAGCGCTTCGTCAAAGACTGTGTCCTCGATCGTCAGCGGGAACAGGAAGCGCACCACGTTCGAATAGACGCCGCACACGAGCAGCAGCAAGCCGCGTTCGAGCGCGCGTGTTTGCAGGCGTTTTGTGAAGTCAGCGTCGGGTTCCGTGCTGCCGGGTTTGCAGAACTCGACGGCCACCATGCCGCCCGGGCCGCGCACGTCGGCGATTTGCGGCGCCTCGTTTTGCAGCGCGATCAGCTTCGCCTTGACGCGGTCGCCGAGGATCGTGGCGCGCTCGCACAGCTTTTCTTCGTCAATGATGTCGAGTACCGCAAGCGCGGCGGCCACCGCCAGCGGGTTGCCCGCATAGGTGCCGCCGAGCCCGCCGGGCGCGGCCGCATCCATGACGTCGGCGCGGCCAATCACGCCCGACAGCGGCATGCCGCCCGCGAGACTCTTGGCAACCGTCATCAGATCGGGCACCACGTCGTAGTGATGCATTGCGAACAGCTTGCCGGTGCGGGCGAAGCCGGTTTGCACTTCATCGGCTATCAGCAGAATGCCGTGCTCGTTGCAGAGCTTGCGCAGCGCGCGCACGAACTCGGCCGGCGCGGGATAGAACCCGCCTTCACCCTGAACCGGTTCGAAGATGATCGCGGCCACCCGTTTTGGATCGATGTCGGCCTTGAACAGGAATTCGATCGCCTTAAGCGAATCGGCCGTGCTCACGCCATGCAGCGGATTGGGGAACGGAGCATGGAATACGTCGGACGGGAACGGACCGAAGCCCGCCTTGTACGGCGCGACCTTGCCAGTCAGCGCCATGCCCATCAGCGTGCGGCCGTGAAAGCCGCCGGTGAAGGCAATCACGCCCGGACGTCCGGTCGCGGCGCGTGCAATCTTGATCGCGTTTTCAACAGCTTCCGCGCCGGTTGTGAAAAACGCGGTCTTTTTCGGATGATCGCCGGGCGCGCGCTCGTTGAGCTTTTCCGCGAGTTCCACATACGACGCATACGGCACGATCTGATACGCCGTGTGCGTGAAACGGTCCAGCTGGTCGCGAATGGCGGCGACGATCTTTGGATGACGATGG